>ERZ857503.538-NODE-538-length-28571-cov-5.641219_pt1 | contig 28571 bp, 21 predicted proteins | sample MGYA00519766_ERZ857503 | MGnify/ENA primary metagenome ERZ857503 (study PRJEB31778, sample SAMEA3449345) | human gut metagenome | biome: human gut; feature: human-associated habitat; material: faeces | place: United Kingdom | collected 2010/2012 ...
CACGGCACCCACCAGCCCACAGAAGGGCAGGCTTTTGCGCGGACAGCCGAACAGAACGGCAAAACTCAAGGTGCCTGCGCCGGCAATAAAGAACTGCGCGGCCAGCTCCCCAATTTGTGTACTGGTCAACATCATGCCACGACCACCCCCGTAAAGAATGTATAAAGGCTCAGCACAAGGCCGGTGCCAATGGCAATGCTGGCTGCAATGAGCAGCGCATCGATCATGCGGATGGTGCCGGAGAGGTAATCTCCGTGCACAAAGTCGCGGATGCCCATGGTAAAGGCGATGCCGGGGGTCAGGATCATCAGCGAACCGATAATAGAGTGACTGGCCGGTGTGCCCAGCACTCGGCAGGCCAGAATGCACACCAGCGTGATAAGTGCGGCACAGCTGATCTTACAGAAGCCGCCGGGCAGCTCGTGCTGCTCACACAGCAGCAAATAGCCGCTGGCAAGAAAGCCTGCCAGTGCCGCCGCCAGCGCACTGCGCAGTGTGCCGCCGAAGATCAGCGCAAAGCAGAATGCACCGCACATGCCGCTGACCAGCTGCACCCAGTCCTTGGGAAAAGGGATGCACCGCGCCAGCACCAGACGGCTCTCGGCTTCGTCCAGCGACATGCTGCCCTCTGCGATCTCGCGGGAGAGGGCGTTCACTGCCGCCACCCGGCCCAGATGAGTGGTGCGGGTAGGCACATTGCGCACCTCGCTGATCTCGGCGGTGCCCGCACTGGCAAAGATGCCGTTGGTCAGCACGTAAACATGGAACTCCCGCAGGTGGAATGACCGGGCCATGATCTCCATGGTCTGCTCCACCCGGAACACCTCGGCACCGTTTTCCAGCAATGTCTGGCCCGCCGCCATGATAAAATCCATGATGCGGCGGCGCAGTTCTTCATCCGGGAAAACCTCGCGGCTGTTCATTGCCGCACCTCCTTTATAAATAATGCTGTCTTATTCTACCATGTCCGCGGCTGGCGCACAAGATAAAAAAACGCAATTTCCTACTAAAAAACTTCGTTGTAGGTGTTGACAAATCCGGTCGATTGGATTATTATAAATGCAATATCACAAAAATGGCTGTGAAGAGAAGAGTAGGCCTTCGCATTGATCCTTACCAGAAAGCCCGGGCGATGGAAAAGGGCAGGAAACAGGAAGCTGAAAATGGTCTCGGAGCTGTGCGGGCGAGGTGCATGAGCGCTAAGTTTGCAACGGGATGCGCCCGTTACAGCGTCCGGCTGTAAGCAGCAAAGCTGCCGCAGCATTGAGGCTGTGCCCGCAAGGGTGCGGTAAACCAAGGTGGTACCACGGAAGTGTGTTATGCTCCCGTCCTTGTCTGAGCGTTGGCTCAAGGTCAAGGACGGGAGCTTTTTTCATGCATCCGTCAAAGGCCCTTAGCACGGAACTGTGCCGTGCGGGCCGCTGTACATTATAATAAGAAAATAGAGAGGGAACAAAACTATGATTACTCGTCGTGATTTTCTGAAAGTTACCGGAGCTGCAGCTGCTGCAGCTGCCCTGACCGCATGCGGCGGTTCTTCTTCCACCGCATCTTCTGCTGCTTCCGGCACTGCTTCTTCCGCAGCTTCTTCTGCTGTGGCTAAGCTGGACAAGGTGAAGGTGGCTGTGCCCAACGACACCACCAACGAGGCCCGCGCCCTGCTGCTGCTGGAGCAGGAGGGGCTCATCACCCTCAAGGAGGGCGCCGGCATCACCGCCACTAAGGCCGACATCGCGGAGAACCCCAAGAACCTGGACATCGTTGAGCTGGAAGCCAGTCAGCTCCCCGTGCGCCTGGCCGACGTGGACATGGCCGTCATCAACGGCAACTACGCCATCGACGCCGGCCTGAAGGTCTCCGACGCCGTGGCCATCGAGGCCGCCGACGGTGAAGCCGCCTCCGCCTATGTCAATGTGCTCGCCGTCGAGGAGGGCCGTGAGAATGATCCCGCCATCCAGGCCCTGGCTGCGGCCATGACCAGCCAGGAGGTCAAGGACTTCATTAATGACACCTATGACGGCGCCGTGGTCGCCGTATTCTGATCAAATCCCCATGGGAGGACCCGCCCGCCCTGCGGACGGGTTTTCCCAACGCCAAAAATCATACTAAATTGGAGGGAATACTATGAAAATCGCCCCTGTGCTCACCGATCTGATCGGCAACACCCCCCTGCTTGCCCTGGACCGTTACGCCCCCGGCGCCCACATCCTGGCCAAGCTGGAGTCCTTCAATCCCCTCTCCTCCGCCAAGGACCGGGCGGCCCTCTATATGATCCGTGACGCCGAGGCCAGAGGCCTTCTGAAGCCGGACACCGTCATCGTGGAGCCCACCAGCGGGAACACCGGCGTAGGTCTTTCCTACATTGCGGCCATTCGGGGCTACCGCATCATCCTCACCATGCCGGGAACCATGAGCCTGGAGCGGCGGAACCTCTTGGCCGCCCTGGGGGCTGAGCTGGTGCTCACCCCCGGCGCCGAGGGCATGAAGGGCGCCATCGCCAAGGCGAACGAACTGCTCACCACCCTGCCGTCGGCCTGGATGCCCGGCCAGTTTGACAACCCCGCCAACGCCACCGCCCACTATGAGACCACCGGGCCCGAGATCTGGCGGGACACCGACGGGACCGTGGATATTCTGGTGGCGGGCGTGGGAACCGGCGGCACCCTCACCGGCGCAGGACGCTTCCTGAAGGAGCAGAAGCCCGGCGTCCGCCTGGTGGCGGTAGAGCCCGCCGAATCCCCCGTCCTCTCCGGCGGGAAGGCCGGCCCCCACAAGATCCAGGGCATCGGTGCCGGCTTTGTGCCCAAGGTCCTGGATCTGTCGCTGGTGGACGAGGTCCTAACCATCCCCAGCGTGGAGGCGCTGGAGGCCGGAAGGGCCCTGGTGAGGACCGAGGGGCTGCTGGTGGGCATCTCCTCCGGTGCGGCCGCCCGCGCGGCCGCGCTCCTGGCCGCACGGCCTGAGAATGCCGGAAAGACCATCGTCGTCGTCCTGCCGGACACCGGGGAGCGCTATCTCTCCACAGAGCTTTTCCGGAGAGACTCCTGACGACGGCCCGCCGGGCGGAGCACCCGCCGTCTCTCCCTGCTTTTCCAGGCCGCCTGATCCAAGCAGCATCAAACCAGAAATGAGAAATGAGCGCCGCAGAATTTTTATTCTGCGGCGCTCACGCTGTTGATTCCTATTTTACCTGAAACATGTTGGTCATATCCAGGGTGATCTCGGTGGTGTAGGGATTCAGGAGCTCGTTGAATATCTCCAAGCATCCCTCCCGATCCAACTGATAGCACCAGGATACGCCGTTGTAGCGCGCGTCTCCGTCGCCGGGCAGGGTGCCGGTGGAGACCCCGGTGCTGAAGTCCACACCCACTGCCTGGGTGGCAAACCAGGCGATATCCGTGGCCGACAGATCTGTCTTTACGTTCTGGGTGAAAATATCCACAAAGTTATTGAAGAGGCTCAGGCTGGACCAGGAGAGGACTTTTTTTGCAATGGCGGTGAGCATCTTCTGCTGAGTCTGAGTCCGGCCCACATCGGTGTAGCCGCTGCCGTCATTGTTGTGGCGAAAACGGACCACCTCCAGGGCCTGCTGGCCGTTGAGATGCTGCATCCCCTCCTTGTAGTGGATGTAGAGCTCCTGGCCGGGGGTGGAATCATCATAATCCATATCGCAGGGGACGTAGAAATCAATGCCCCCCACCGCATCCACCAGGGCCTTGAATGCCCTGATGTTCACCGTCATATAGTGGTCGATGGGGATACCTATGAGATCGGAGACCGTCTCTTTCAGCGCCTCGATCCCGCCGGAGCCATAGACGGCGTTGATCTTCGGAAAGCTGCGGTCTACCAGGGTATCTCTGGGGATGGAGACCACGCCCACCTTCTGCTCCGCCGTGTCGTAGGCCGCCACCATGATGGTGTCGGTGTTTCCGCCCCCCACGTCGGTGGCGGCCAGCAGAAAGGTATAGAAGCCCTCCTTGCGCACCAGGGGCACGGGTGTGGGGGTGGCCGCGCTTTCATCCTCCGGCGTGTCCGGATCGTCGGAAGCCGGGGCACGGGAAGGGATCGAGGCGGTCGGAGGCGCCGCCTGTTCCGGCGGGCGGACCAGGGCCTTGAACCCGCAGAAAAACACCACGATGAGGACGGAGACAGCCACGGCGGTCCGGTACAGCGCCCGGCCAAGCCGCCGCACCCCGGAGGCCTTTCGCCGTTTCTTTTTCAGTAGACGCCTCGCCAAACTCCGCTCACCCTCTCGATTATGTCAACGGATATCAGTATATCCGCTCCACGGTCGTTGGGCAAGCAAAAGTTTTATATTTCACAAAATTTTTATCTTTTTCCCCGCAGGCGGAGGATCGGGTCCATATCCTGTTCCGGCGCCGTAATCGGCTTCCGGTCTCTGACCGCCCTCAGTCCTCGATGTGGATAACGGCCACCGGGCATCCGTCGGCCGCCATCCTGACCTGCTCCTCATTCTCCCCGGTCGGCGCGCGGTATACCTCCGCCAGTCCGTCGTCCGCCATCTGAAAAACCTCCGGGCAGGTCCCGGCGCACAGCCCGCAGCTGATGCACCCATCCCGATCTATCATGACCTTCATCTCTTACTCTGCCTCCTTGTTTTAACGGCCTGTTCTGAAATCCTGGAATCATGCCCGCCGCCAGGGCGCAGCCGTCCCGGCGTTTGAGCGGGCCCGCGTTTTTCAGCCAGGCCTCAGGTTCCCGCATAGTATGGCTGTGCCGCGTTCAGGCTATTCATTTTTCCCATAAGCCGGTAAAAACAAACTCCCCCCATCCTGCGGCCCGGAGCGCAAGGAAAAGGCACGACAAAACGTCGTGCCTCACTTCTTGTTTTGTTGTTGGTTCGAGCGGCGATATGGCGCCGCTCCGCTCACAGCCCGGCGCAGCGTTCGTGATTGGGAAAGGAGGAGGAGGGGAGCAGGCGGATGGCGTTTTTTTGCCATAGGCAAAAAAACGTCGGAGCAAAGTTCACTTTGCTCCGACGTGGTGCGGCTGACGGGAGTCGAACCCGTACGCCCGTCCGGACACAAGCACCTCAAGCTTGCCAGTCTACCAGTTCCAGCACAGCCGCAGATCACAGCAGCTCAACAAGCTGCCTGATTATTATATTGCGTTTGGCCCTGTTTGTCAACTCAATTTTTTCTCCCGCACGCAAAAAAACAGCGAAAAAAGTGTTGACACCGGGGACATCCTATGGTAGTATATTTCTTGCGCTGAACGGCGCAAAACCACTTGCGCGAGTGGTGGAATTGGTAGACTCGCTGGCTTCAGGTGCCAGTGTTCGCAAGGACGTGCGGGTTCGACTCCCGCCTCGCGCACCACGCCGGAGCAAAGTCCGCTTTGCTCCGGCTTTTTTATGCCCGCGGCAAAAACACACGCCGTCCGTCATCTTTCGAGATTTTGTGGATTTTGTAAAAATGGGACATCCCCCCTTGACTTTTAAGGGTTATGTTGTATAATAAAAGGCAGCAGAAATCCAGAAATAACCTTATAACTTTATAACGTGCATTGTGCCCCTGCGCCTGGGACCCGGGCAGGCGCAGGGATGAGGGAATTTCGGTGAGACTCCGGAGCTATTCCGTATCCGTGTGTGCATGAGGCTGTTGTTCGCGGCGTGAGCCGGCCATTGGGAGGACCCCGAGAAGGTGGAGCAGCAGACGTGGGCCCCTGTGCCGGGGCCCGGAAGCATAAGCCGGTAGACCTACAGTGTTCGAGACCGCGTCCGCGTTGTGTGGGTGCGGAGATTGTCTACGGGAACAAACGGCCGTGACGAATGTACTTCCATTCGTCACGGCCGTTTTCTATTTTTCGGGCGTGGCCCGCGGCTTTCTAGGGGCCGCCGGAGCGCCGGTGCGCCTTGCAAATTCAATAGAGAAAGGAGACATGCCCACAGATCAACTGCGATCCCGTTCCAACCAAACTATATGTGAAAGGAAGGGTAACATGCAAACGAAACTGAACCTGAGAAAAGTCCTCGCCCTGGGCGCCACCCTGGCTATGCTGGCCACCAGCGCCCTCGCCTCCTCCACCAGCTCCTGGCCCGTCTACGGCGGGAACGCCAACCACAACAGCGTGGTCAGCGGCGCGCCCACCTCGTCCCCCACAGTCGCAGAAATCAACCTGCTTAACGCGAACAGCGGCTGGGACGGCGTGGACACCGTGCCCGTAATGGAAACCGTGGACGGCGTGACCTACGCCTATGTGCTCTATGACGGACATGCGGCCGGCTCCCACCTGGCAAAATTCAATTGCGGTACGGCGATCAGCAACACTGGGAGCGGCGGCGACGCGATCTATGCCGCCGCAAAGGAATGGGACGTACAGCTTGGGAGCGCCTCCGGCTTCCAGCTCTCCACCCCGGTCCTCTATGGAGGCAAAGTGTATGTGGCCACCAACGGCGGCGAGGTCTACGCCGTGGACACCAGTAACGGCGCAAAATCGCTGGTCGTTTCGGTGAGCACGGGCCAGATCAACACCCCGCTGACCATTTATGGCGGTTATCTCTACTTCGGCACCTGGGTCGGCAACGGCACCATTGAGGGCGCCACGGCGCCGGGCCGCTACTACCAGGTGAGTCTGGACGACACCAGCGACGTGCAGTCCGTGTCCTCCATCGCCAAGGGCTTCTACTGGGCCGGGGCCGTGGTGTCCGGCAGCTACATCTACTTCGGCGGCGACGGCGGCTATCTGTACTACCGCCCGGTGGGAAGCGGCTTCGGGACCACCTCCGACACGGATATTCAGAGCACCAGCCTGAACCTGGCTACCGCCACGGGCGGCGCATCCGACGCGGGCAACGTCCGCTCCACCGTCATGCTGGACGGCGATAAGCTGTACTTCACCAGCCAGGGCGGCTACCTCTGGTGCTGCTCCTTTGATGAAGATGACGAGGCGCTCTCCATTCAGTGGAAGGTGTCCCTGGATGGCACCTCCACCTCCACCCCCACCCTGGTGAAGACGACCAGCGGCACTACCACCACCGTCGATATCTACACCGGGTACTACTCCGGCTTCAACGCCGGCGGCGTCCAGGTGACCTCCTTCACTCAGGGGAGCGCCCCCACCGACAGCAGCGTGGCCACCATCGCCACCGGCTTCCCGGTCCAGTGCTCCATCCTGTACAGCGACGGCTATGTGTACTTCAACACCAACTCCGGCACCGGCTGCGGCTTCTGCTACCCCGCCAGCGGCCGGAACCTGACCGCAGACCCTGAAGATTACACCTGGAAGACCGCCAACGACACCTACGCCCTGGGCGGCATGGCCTATGACAACGGCTACCTCGTCTTTGGCAACGATAAGAATCACCTGTACGTGGTGAAATAATCCCAGGGACCGTCGCCGGGGCGGTCGACCGCCCCGGCGACGGATTTTCCCATATTCTAGAGAGAGGTGAAAGAATTGATGAAAAGGCGCCTGCTGTCCCTGTTCCTGGCCCTGACCCTGCTCCTGTCCCTGTGCGCCCCCACCGCCTGGGCCCTGGAGCCTACAAGCGAGCAAATCAAGTTTGTCATCGACCTGACCGGCTATACCGGTGAGATCAAGAATGGACTTCAATATACGCCCTCTGGTTCGAGCTCACCCACTCCGATCAGCATCACTCCCGGCCAGAAAAACGAATTCTTCGTGGAGAGTGGCGGTGCTTTTGAGAATACGAAGCTTTACTTGGCCACTGCACCGGCTAGATGGACCGTGTCGGTCACCGGCCTGGCGGATTGGAACGAATATCTCGTAGGGGCTACCCTGTATTTTAACAAAAATACATCCAGCTCTAGCAATCGAATATTTCGGACCTCGGAAAATTTTTTGCAATTTTTTGGCCGTTCAATAGATAAAATACTGGGGCCGGGAAATTGGGGCTCTGGCGGTCAGACCGTCGTGATCACCCCGGTCTTTCCCACGAGCCAATATTCTCTCACCGTAGGCTCCAGTGACGAGAACAAGGGTACTGTCTCCGCCACCGTTGTGGAAACCGACATCTATGAGCTCCGGGCCACGGCCGGCGAGGGCTACTCCTTTGACTACTGGCGCAGCAGCGCCTACGACGCATATCCCGACGACCCGGTGTATCAGATCCGGGAGAACCCCTATACCACCCCGGCGCTGATCCAGGATGCGCGCTACACCGCCTACTTCCGGACCTGGCACAAAGCCACCGTGTCCGCCTCCCCGGCGGAGGCGGGGACCGTGTCGGCGGAGCGGGTGGTGGACGACACCTGGAAGCTGACCGCCTCCAACAACGGCGCAACGGACTATGTCTTCCAGTGCTGGAACCGGGACGGCTATGCCCAGAACGACCCGGTGTACCGGCTGACCAGTCCGACAGCGGAGGTGACCCTGGACGGGGACGCGGCCTACACCGCCTACTACGTCCCCCAGCAGGTCACCGGCGTGGCCATCACAGGGGCCGGCCGGGGCTCCAGGGGCTCCGCCGCCGGGGACCTCCCCATCTATGCGGGGACCCGCGTCACCGTGTCTGTCCGGATCGAGGACAACTCTCCCTGGCATTTGAGAAACAGCCATTTGGCGGTGTACGCCGGGGATCAGGCCGCCGTGGAGGCCGGGACCGCCGCCCTCCTGGCCCAGGAGGACAGCGGACAGTTTGGGCTGGGCAGTTCCATTTCCGTGGCGGTGTGGCCCCAGGGGGTGGAGCGGATCACCGCCGTGGCCTGGACCGACGGCTGTGAGAAGCACTACGCCACCATGGCCGTAAAGACCGCCTCCGCCGGGGACGCGCTGGACCTCACCTGGCTCTCCTCCCCCCAGGCGTACCGCACCTCCGCCGGCTCCGCCACCAGCCACCCCGCCTTCTTCGATGTGGCGGCCTTCGTGGACCGGCAGACCGGGCAGCCCGCCGTCTACGCCGCCGGCATCGGCGGCGTGTTCGAGTTGGGCTACGGCGGCAAGACCGATATGGTCCCCATGGCCGGCATGGAGGACCTGGGCAGCGGCGGGGACAACCTGTCCATGAGCTCCTATGCCCTGGCGGTGGGTGGCCCCGACGCGGGGGACCTGACCGCCCTGGTGCGCGTGGCGCAGCCCAATGAATACGGCGGTGCCGACGTCTCCTACGAGCTGCGCCGGTACGACGCTTCTCAGGCGGCCTGGACCGTGGTGGAGGGCTCCCGGATGGCCAACGAGGCGCTGTATCCCGATCTCATCGGTATGAACGTCTACGCCCTGGTGCTGGACGGAGACGACGTGTGGACCGACAAGGCCCACTGGGACGGCGCCGCCTGGACGAACCACGGCTATCGCTTCACCGCCTTCTTCAAGACGGGGGACGGCGCCGCCTATGCCACCGCCAGGAACGCGGACTATACCTATTCCTCCTACCGCTATGACGGCGCCGCCTGGACCAAGCTGGAGGGCCTGCCCGGCACCCTGGTCGGCGCCTCCTCCGGCGGGAAGCTGCTGGTGGGCCTGGGGACCCAGCGGTATGACGGCGTTTATCCGGATGGCTACGCCGTGGTGGAGGATGGTAAGACCACCGCCACCTACCCCGCCGTGAGCTCCTCCGCCCTGGGCGGCTACTGGACCCCTGACGGCTGCACCGTCTCCGACCAGATCCTCAACGCGGCCATCGGCTTCGGCGGGGACGGCGCGGTGTACGCCGCCGTGAGCGCCGATGTGAGCGGGACAAGCAGCTACCTCCTCCGGGCCGGTGAAGACGGCTGGCAGCTCATGGACACCGTGGAGGCCTTCGATCGGGAGGGCGCCACGGACCTGTACGCCCGTCCCACCTCCATCAGCCGGATCACCGCCGCCGCCGAGGGCGTGACCCTCTTCTACGGCAGCGACGGCGCGCTGTATCTCCAGACCGCCGATTTCACCATCACCTTCCACTCCAACGGCGGCAGCGAGGTGGCGCCCGTGACGGGCCAGGCGTGGAGCGCCGTCTCCGTGCCCAGGCCCACCCGCGATGGGTACACCTTCGCCGGGTGGTACTATGACAACGACACCTTTGAAAAGCCCTGGAGCGAGACGGTCATCCCCGCCTCCAACCTGAACCTCTACGCCAAGTGGACCAAGAGCGGCAGCGTGATCGACCCCAGCGAGGACCCCTATTACGAGGACCGCCAGAAGGCCCTGGACCAGTTGGATGAGGCCCTGGACCGTATGGACCGGAAGGACTACAGCGAGGACAACTGGAAGACCATCCTCCTGGAGTATGAAAACGGCGTATACGCCATCCAGATCGCCAAGCCCAAGCCCGTCAGCGACGACATCGACGACGTCAACCAGGCCATCTACAACACCATCTATAAGGCCCTCAACGCCGCCATTAACCGCATGAACGCCGTGCCCGTGCAGTCCGTGGGGAACATCACCGTGGCCGTCTCCGTGGACGCCGACACCATCGGCCTGGGCTATCTGGTCCGGCCCACCCTGGTGACGGTGCCCAAGTACACCCGCGCCTCCGTGGTGCTCACCGACCTCCTCACCGCAAACGGCTACCGCTGGGAGAACACCGGCACCATCGAAAACGGCTTCTATCTGGCACAGATCAAGCCCGTGGACCAGACCGACGCCAAGCCCGCCGACTTCCTGCTGGAGCTCAAGGACTTCACCTTCAACGAGGACGACAAGAAGGACACGAAGCTGGGCGAGTTCGACTACAACAGTTGGTCTGGCTGGATGTACTCCACCGGCGACAGCGACAACGATGATTACCCCTCCTTCCCCGGCGTGGGCGCTTCCGAATACCGGATGATCAACGGCGAGGTCATGCGCTGGCAGTTCACCTGCTACGGCTACGGCGCGGACCTCAACGCGGACAACTCCGCCTGGGGCACCGCCAGCGTGGTCCCCGAGCTGGGCAACAAGAGCGAGCTCACCTGGGAGGTGGCCGCCCTCCGCAAGGAGACCAAGGACGCCGAGCTGGAGAAGGACGAGAACTTCGTCAAGGCCATCGCGGTCCTGGAGGACCCCGCCGCCACCCAGAGCGAGATCGACGCGGCCTATCAGGCCCTCACCGGCCAGGGCGGAGGAGGCTCCGGCGGCGGAGGAGGCTCCGCCATCACCACCCAGCCCTCGGTCACCGTGGACGAAAGCGGCGAGGCCAAGGTGGAGATAAGCGCCGAGGATATGGCCGCCATCGTGGAGCGCGCCAAGGAGGACAACGCCGAGCGCATCATCATCGATCCCGACGTGGACGGCGCCCCCAACAAGATCACCGTGGTCCTGCCCAAGGAGTCCGTGGCCTCCATCGCCAAGGACACCAAGGCCGCCCTGGTGGTCAAGGCCGGCGCCGCAGACGTCACCGTTCCCACCGCCGCCCTCGCCGATCTGGCGGGCCGGGACGGCAAGACCGTCTCCATCTCCGCCGAGACCCTCAAGGATAAAAGCGGCAAGGCCACCGGACAGGTCCGCGTGGAGGTCAAGTCCGGCGACACCGTGGTGGAGCAGCTCGCGGGAGGCGTCACCGTCTCCCTCACCGTGTCCGATCCCACCTCCGGGACCGTGCTCATGCTCATCACCAACGAGGGTGCCAAAATCATCAAAAAGTCCAGCCTGGACGGCAAGACCCTCACAGCCAAGCTGGACGGCTCCTGCACCCTCATGGTCAAGGACAACAGCAAGACCTTCTCCGACGTGCCCGACAACTACTGGGGCAAGGACGCCATCGCCTTCGTCACCGCCCGGGAGCTCTTCAATGGGATCAGCGACGACCAGTTCGCGCCCGCCGCGCCCATGACCCGCGCCATGCTGGTCACGGTGCTCCACCGCCTGGAGGACACGCCCGCCGCCAAGGCCGACGCCGCCTTCCCCGATGTGGACGCCGCCGCCTGGTATGCCGACGCGGTGGCCTGGGCCAGCGGGAACGGCATCGTCACCGGCACCGGCTCCGGCTTCGAGCCCGACGGGCAGATCACCCGTGAGCAGCTCGCCACCATCCTCTACCGCTACGCCGACTTCCTGGGTCTGGATACCTCCGCCGCCGGTGCGCTCTCCCAGTTCTCCGACGGAGACAAGGTTTCCGCCTGGGCCGAGGAGGCCATGCAGTGGGCGGTGGGCTCCGGTCTGCTCACCGGCAAGGGCAACGGCACCGTTGATCCCACCGGAAACGCCACCCGCGCCGAGGTGGCCGCCATCCTTCAGCGCATGGTCGCCATAATGGTGAAGTAACCGGCCAAAAATACCGTTGCTGTGCCGGCTGCGGCGCAGCCGGCACAGGCCATTCGATCCCATGCGGTACGGGCGGACGCCCCCTCGGGCTCCCCGCCCGTACCGCGTCTTCTTTCAATAGAATAAACGGAAGGGCGCCCCCTGTAGATGGTTCTACAGGGGGCGCCCTTCCGTTTGCCTATTCCCGGGGCTCCTTCGTCCCTTGGAACGTCTTTTTCTTTTCAGGCTGAAGGCCCAGTTGAAACAGCGTGTTGGACCACGACCCGCACCATTTTTGCAGGTCCTTGCGCAGCGCCTCAGGCGCCTCCTTTCGCTTGGGAGGCCGCCCCAGCTTCTCCGCCAGCCGCCGCACCTCCTCCAGCTCCCTCTTCGCCCGCTCATCCAGATTGAGCACCTTATAATAGCACTCGTGCAGGACCGTGCGGTGCCGCTTTGTGCCCTTATTGGTGTTGCTCAGGACGGTCCCGGAAAAGGGCGTGATATGGGCCACCGGCTCCAGCCCGATCTGATAGAGCGTGTTTCTCCAGGATCCGCAGCGTGCGATCAGTTTTTTTCGGAGCGGCTCCTCCACTTCGCTCCGCAGCGGGGCCCGCCCCAGCGCCCGCGCCTGCTCCAGCAGTTTTTCCAGCATCGCGCGGTACTCCGGCTCCAGGTCCCCGATGGGGTGCACGGTATCCTCCCAATGGATGCCCGCCGCGGTGAGGACCTGATTCCAGGTCTGATAATACTTCGCCAGGTCTCCCAACTCGTCCTGAAAGTCCTTTGGATGGGGAATGCGCCCCAATTGGATGCCCCGCTCCCGCACCAGCTCCAGCAGTTCCCGATGGTGCTTGCGCTCCGCCTCCATCCTGGCCATCGATGTGCCGCCTCTCCCGGCCGCTTTGCTCAGACCTGCCTTTTGAAGGGCATAGGGCCACTTTTCAAACCGCCGTTTCAAATAGCACCGGTAGACCCAAAAGACCTCCCGTTGGGCGGGAGAGTGGCCCAGCCGTTCCGCCGTTTTCCGCACCACATTCAAAAGTTCCTCATCTGTAAAACTCTCATAGAGCAGCTTTCCCGCCGCTGTCTGGAGAGAGTATTCGTCAAGTTCCTCCTCAGACGCCTCGCTTTCTGTCTCGGACGGGTCGGTACACGCCGCCGCAAGCTGCGCAAGCCGCCTCTTTTTCTCTTCCAAGTTGGTCATTCTCTTTCCTCCACACAGGAATTGGCGCCCGTTGTCCGCCGCCGCGCGCGCTCATGGCGTCTCGGTCTCTATCAGCCCGTATTTGACCTTGATGCGGTCCAGCTTTTCCAGCATGGGCTCCGCGGCAAACCAGAGAAAGAGGAAGGTGGCGGAGGCGTGGACCAGGTCCATGGGGAAGCCCGTGATGTAATACACCAGCAGGACCTTCCAGTTGAGCTCACTGGCCCACATGAGCGCCGAAACCGGGTTCATGATGCCGCCGTAGATGAGGATGGCGGCCAGAGCGCCGAAGACACACAGCGACATCCGCGCCCGGCGCAGCAGCCCCTTGCGGAACAGGACGCCGGCCAGGAACCCGATGATGCCCATGGCGAACATCTGCCAGGGCGTCCACGGCCCCTGAGAGAACATGACGTTGGACGTCAGCATGGTCACCGCGCCCACCAGGAACCCGGTCTCCCCCCCGAAGGCCACGCCCGCAATGATGGTCAGCGCCATGACGGGCTTGAACTGGGGCAGCATGAAGAATGCCGCCCGCCCCGCCACTCCGATGGCGCAGAGCACGGCGATGATCACGAGCTCCCTGGCCTGGGGCTTGTGCCCCTCGAAGATGAGGAAAAAGGGCGCCATGCATTCCAGCAGGACCAGCAAGGCGATGAAGTAATACTTTTTGTTGCCCAGATAGTAGACGCCCACAAACAGGGTCACGGGGACAAGCAGCAGAATCATCACCGCCGCCGCCACGGTGCGCTTGGAGAGCCGGCGTTTCCCTCTCGGCACCTGCACCGGCACCGTCGGCGGCCTGGAGCGGCGGCCGATGGCCAGAGCGAAGGCGAACAGGGCGACGATCAGCGCCCCGTAGATACCGGCATAGCCGGCGCCCAGGGCGGTGGCGCCGTCCGCGCCCACCAGGGCCGTGAGGTCGGTGATCCCCAGCGCCTGCAGGAAGGCGGCCGCCGCCACCAGGGCCGAGACCGCCGCGATAGCCTTGCGCCACCAGGGGAGCGGTCCGGGCTTTTTGTCCGGGCTCCCCTCCGCCGGAGGGGGCAGCGGCCCGTCGTCCTCCGGCAGTTGGGGGACAGGGGGCAGCTCACCGCCGCAGGCGGCGATGATGTCCTCCACCGTTACCGCCTCCGGCAGCAGGCTCCGCGCCATGCGGTTTGCGGAGGTGGTGTAAAAGCTGTTGCCGGAGAAAAATGCCCTGGGCGCGGCCTCCGTAACGATGCCGCCGTCAAAGAACAGGGCGCAGCGGTGGGCGTACCTGGCACAGAACTCAATGTCGTGGCTCACCATGAGGATGGTCACGCCCCGGCGGAGCAACGCCTGGAGGATCTCGGCGAACACTTGCTTGAACTCCGCGTCCAGGCCCTTGGTGGGCTCGTCCATCAACAGGATCTCAGGGTCCAGCAGCAGCACCTTTGCCAGCGCCGCCCGCTGCTGCTCGCCGCCGGACAGGTCGTAGGGGTGGCGGTCCAGCAGCTCCTCCAGGCGGCACAGCCGCGCCGCCCATGCCGCCCTGGCCATCTGGACCTCCCGCGCCATGCGCCGGTCCCTCAGGATCTCAAACAGGTCCTCCCGGACCGTCTTTTTCACAAACAGCGCCTGGGGGTTTTGAGGCAGCACCCCCACGCCCCCATGGGTCCGGACCGATCCCCGGTAGGGCTTGTGCAGTCCCGCCAGCAGCTTGAGGGTGGTGGTCTTGCCCGTGCCGTTGCCGCCCAGGAGGGCCAGGAATTCCCCCTTCCCGACCCGCAGACTCAGGCCCTTCACCACATCGGGCAGCTCCTTTTCGTATTTGAACCACAGGTCCTCCGCCTCGATGGCCGCGCCCTCGGGGTAGCTGTGCCGCCGCTCCTTGGGCAGAGGCTCCAGCGGTCGTGAGGCCGCCAGACCTGTGAGCCAGTCCCGCCCCTCCCGTACCGTAACGGGGCAGGATGCCGCGTTCTCCACCGCCGCCCACACGCGCATCGCCGTGGGCATCGACAGGAACATGGAGTGGCCCGCCCCCTTCAGGGCTCCGCCCACCTCCTCCGGCGTACCCGTGCACAACAGGCGGCCGCGGTCCATCACCGCCACCCGGGTCGCCAGCGGGAAGGCGTCCTCCAGACGGTGCTCCGTCAGGATCACCGTGGTCCCAAGCTCCCGGTTGATCCGCCCGATGGTCGCCAGGAAGTCCGAGGCGGCGATAGGGTCGAGCTGGCTGGTGGGCTCGTCCAGTATGAGCACGCTGGGCTGCATGGCCATCACCGACGCCAGATTCAGGAGCTGTTTCTGGCCGCCGGAGAGCTCCGTCACGTTTTTATAAAACCAGGTCTGGATACCGAAAAAGGAGGCCATCTCCGCCACCCGCCGCCGGATGGTGGGCGTGTCGTAGCCCAGGCTCTCCAGACCGAAGGCCAGTTCGTGCCATACCTTGTCCGTCACCACTTGGTTTTCCGGGCTTTGCAGCACGAATCCGATCCGCTCGCTCTGGGTCCGCTGGTCCAGGCCATCCAGCGCCTTCCCCTCGAAGAGTATCTCACCCTTCCGGTGCCCGTGGGGCGCCAGCACTGTCTTGAGCTGGCGCAGCAGCGTGGACTTTCCGCACCCGGAGGGGCCGCAGAGCACCAGGAACTCCCCCCGCGCCACCCGCAGGTCCAGCCCTTCAATGGCCGGCTTTGTCTGCTCCGGATAGTAGAAGGTCAGGCGTTCAATCGAAAATATGTCGTTCATTCGTACTCCTCCCGGGTCAGCAGGCCGCACACCAGGGTCAGGTAGTCCGGCATCCGGCCGTCCTCGATCCAGAGCAGGGGCTTATGCAGGTAGCGCTCCGCCGTTTCGGCCACGTTGCCGCCCAGCGCCTCGATGGAATAGCGCATTTTTTCCGGGCAGCGGCAGGGCGCGCCGTCCGGACGGGTGCAGCGCGCCCCGCACAGGGTGCAGCTCCCGGCGGACAGGAGCAGAGCGCCGTCCCCGGCGCGCTCCAGCGCAAGCAGTTGGCCCAGTAGCCCCTCCTTCTCCGCCTTCATGCCGCCGAGCAGCCCGTCGGTGTCCGCTCCCGGCGCGGGGACGAGCACACGGGCATACAAATGGAGGGTGTCATATCGGTTCCAGAGCTCCAGCGGGTCAAATTCGAAGGGCGGGCAGGACCAGCGGCGGCCGTAATTGCCGCACTCCCGACAGAAGCCCAGGAATTTTTCCACGTCCACACAGGTGCACAGATACTCCGCCACGGGGACGCGGGTCTCGATGGTCTGGACGGAATACGCCTCACGCATTGGCCGTTCCCCCTTCCCTTTTCAGCCGCGCCCACACCCGGTCTTCACGGACATTCAGGACGACCGGCGTCAGGCACAGGGCCAGATATACCAGCAGGAAGCTGATGGGAAAGGGCCCGGGCGGCACACCCTTGATCGTCGGGAAGTACCGCCAGTAGAGCCCTCCGGCCAAAGCGCCGGACAGGAGATAGAGCCCGCAGAAGGACAGCCACCCCAGCGCCGCGCGGTCCCGGTCGTCAAACCGGTAGATGGAAAAGGCGCTGCGCCCCGGCAGGCCGTAGCCGCGGCTCTTCATGCTGTCCGCCGTCTCGATGGCGTTCTCCAGGCACCATGTCACCATGATGGAGAGGATTGTGATCCCGTGGCGCAGCCGCTGGAGCACGCTTCCGTCCGACACGTCCCGCCCCACGCACCGCTGTGCCTCGCTCACCGTGTGGATCTGGGCCTTGAACTTCGGTACGAAGCGCAGCGTCATACTCAGCACCAGGGAGAGGGCCGGGATGATCCGGCCGAAGAGGTAGACGAATTTATCCGACGTCATCACCGCCGTATAACAGGAAAACCACTCGATCACCGCGCACAGCATGGCCGCCGCCGCAAGGCCGTATGCCATGCTCTCCAGTGTCAGCGGATTTCCCGAGGGCAGGTAGGTCAGCAGCGTCGCTCCCTCATGGTTGAACGCCGGGTTCACCACCGCCGCCAGCAGCAGCATGGGCAGCAGGCCGCACAGCTGGAACCGCACCGCCTTCCGACCGCCCAGATAGACGGCGTAGATCAGGGCCGACACCAGTGAGATCCCCAGGCAGACCGGGTGCATAAAGAACATCGTAAAGCCCAGCACCAGCCCGAAGTACAGGAAGTTGACGGCGGGATGGTAGCTGGAAAAGGTATCTCTGTGCCGCGTTTTTCATCACATCCGTTCCAGGGGCGCGGTCTCCCGCGCCCCTGCTGCATTCTGTCGCTATGCTCTCTGATCAGCCTCCGGTGGAGTAGAAGCCCCCCACGTCCACACCCAGGTCACAGGTGTACTCCCAGCAGATCACGTCCCCGTCCTTGAGCTGGTAGCGGGAACAGCCGTAGTTGGGGAACCATTCATTTACCTTGTACATCCACCCCGACAGCTCCCCGCAGTCGAACTCATAGAGATTGTGGATGCCCTCGATGTACGCGGAGTTGTACATGGGCGTGTTCTCAAACTCCATATGGATGCCCTTCTGCTTACAGGTCCGCTGGAGGACGTTGAACACGCTCTCCCCCTCGTAGAAGGTGACGGCGGTGGGCTCCAGGATCCAGCCGTCCTCCGGCACCAGCTCCACCTTTTCAGGGTCCAGCCAGTCCATGTTGTCCAGGATCGTGGCGCAGGAGATGGACAGTGTGCAGGTATAGGCCGTATCTGAAATGGAGGCGTCCTGGGGCTCTACGGGCAGCGGCTTTCCCTCCGGCACCGGGTCTGTGAGATATTTGTCCTTGCCCGTGTTGGGGTCCAGGACCATACCATGGGCCTCAGAGTACGCAGCGTCCCCCTTCTCCACACCGGGGGATGAGCCTCCCGCGATGGCCTGGGCAGCGGCGATCTTCTCCTCTGCGGTGAATCCCCCTTCCAGTCCTCCGGGCCGGGACTCGATCCCGGAGGTGGGCGCGGGGGTGGCCGCCGGCTCCGTCTCCTCCTGCGCCGCGGGGCTCTCCGTTGGCGCGGGGAGTGCCGAGGCGGCGGGCGCCGGACTTGCAGACGGTAAAGGCGTGGTCTGGGGTGTGGAGCCGGCCGTCTCCAGAGAAACGGGGGGCGGGGTGGTTTTCTCCACCGTCCACCCCTGCAGCCCCGGCGCACCGCCGCCATACCAGAACGCCGCCGCCAGGATGACCAGCACCGCCAGTACGCCGACGACCTTTCCCCTGGTCAGCTTCACTTCTTCTCACCGTCCTCCCACGGTGTATAGAGGCAGTACGCCGGACACAGCTCCCCCATGTAGATCCACACGTTCTCCCCCATCTCTATGGGCTCGGGGAAGGTGAGATTAGGGACGAACAGCTTCAGCGTTGTCCGCCGGAGCCCCTTGAGGTTGATCCCCTCCGCTGCGGGCGCCGCGCGGAAGGCCGCCACGCGCTCCGCCAGATCTCCGATCCCCAGCTCCTTCGACAGCCGGGGGAGGACCTCCTCCTCCTTGCAGTACACCACGTTGTCAGGGTCCTTGAACCAGTTCACATGCATGATGGGCACTCCCTTTCCTTTTCCTTACTCTACAGAACTTTACAGATTTACAGCAGATTGGCGCTGCCCAGCAGGTTGAACAGCATCTGGGCGATCTCACAGCGCTTGATGGCCGCAGTGGGTCGGATCTCCAGAGCCGACTGGTCCAGGATGTCCTCCTGGTAACAGAAGGCCAGCCCCTCCCGGGCCCACTCCGACGTGGTCACATAGTCGGTAAACTGGGCCAGGATGTCCCGAATGGCGCCGGTGTCCAGGGCCGTGTCCATCCCGCAGAGCTTGGCCGCCCGGGCCACCATCACCGCCGCCTCCTGGCGGCTGATGGTCCCGTCGGGCCGGAAGGTGCTCCCGTCTCCCGTGCCGGTCACGATGCCGTACGTGCTGGCCGTGCCCACATATCCCGCGTACCACGCGTCCGCGGGCACGTCGGTGAACCGGTCCGCCGCCGCCGGCGTCAGGCCCAGGGCCTTCACCACGATGGCGGCGAATTCCGCCCGGGTCATGTCCCCGTCCGGGTCGAAGTTCCCGCCGCTCTTCCCGCTGATAACCCCGCGGGAAGCCAGGGACTCGATGGCGGGCTGGTTTTTGTGGGCGTTCACGCCGGTGATGTCCGGGAAGGTGGCCTCACGGTCCACGATGGGCATATACGTGACCGCGGGGTCCTTCCCCTCCAGTCCCTCCCCCGGCTTGGCCCCGGCCAGCTCACCCGTCACCGTCAGGGAATCTCCCATCCGGTAGAGGCTGTTCCGCCCGTCCCGGGCCCTCTGGGCTGCGATCAGGCCATAGAATGCCTGCTCTGAGGCCATCTGGTTCGAGCCCGACCCGTCCGCCGTGTGCAGGAAACCGTTCCCGGGCAGATAGAAGGTCATCAGATTGTCCAGCATGGTCTTTCCGTTTTTCACGAACCGGCTGTCGTCCAGCGGGATCCCCAGCTCGCACAGCGCCACGATCATCTGTACACAGCTCTCCGAATTGGTCGTCCCCCAGGACGCATAGCCCGCGCTCGCGTCCTGCTGCTTCGACATGCACGCCAGGGCCTCCTCTGTGGCCTTTGCCACCGCCGCCTGGTCCTGGTACTTTGCCAGCGCCTGGAGCGCCATCCCCGTGATGTCGGGGTCCGACACCCCGTCCCCCGAGGACGCCGCCGCCGTGCCCCCGAACAGGCTCCATCCGCCGTCCGGGAGCTGGCAGTCCAGGATGCGGTCGATATACATCTGCCGCGTCGCCTGCGTCGCCGCTTCGGGATTTTCCGGCATGGGGTAGTCCTTTGAATCCAGCGCGATGAGCGCCCAGATCGGACCGTTGAGCCCCTGCCAGATCGTCTTGCCGTAGTCGCCCAGGGGTTTGGTCAGGTCGTACCCCGCCACGTCCCGCGCGTCCTTTCCGATGGACGAGAGCGCCACAATGAGACGCGAATATTCCGTGTATTTCTTGTCGTGGAGCACCCCGTCACAGGCCTTCACATAGCTCTCCACCGTGGCGTAGTATTTCTGATAGTACTCCTCAGGCACCTCATACCCGCTCCGCGCCAGGCCCAGCACCGCCCACTCGCCGCCGATGGACCCCACTTGGGGATCCTTCACCGTGCGGTACATGTACGCCGCTGTGTCCGTAACGGCGTCGGCCAGCCTCTCGTCCGACACCGCCGCCCACGCCCCGGTACTCAGGCTCAGCGCCAGTACCCATGCCAGCGCCAGCGATACCGGCCGTCTCCATCTCTGTTTCATTCGTTTCTCCTCCTTTTCCTTCCTTACAAATGGCCTCTTTTCGTCAAAAAAAGCTGTGGCGCGGGGCTTTACCCCGCGCCACAGCCGTTTTCCTGTGTCGTCCTGTCGCAGTCTATCCCTGATCCACTTCACGCACGGTGGAGGATATACTTCAAGCAGGTCTTCTGACTTAGGTACACTTCTCATCGGCCCGCCTTATCGTATCCGATCCGATACAATGGCTGACTTTCGTCACTGGCCGAACGTACCTTTACAGCGGCGGCGTCCGTCCCGGATTTTCACCGGGTTCCCTTTTCATCCCACACGATACACGCCGCAAGGCTGCGGCAGCCCCTCGTGCGGGCCACTCAAAGCAGTATTCAATTTTGTATTTCACGGCGCCCCCATGGCTCGTGCAGAGCCGAGAGGCGTTCCCCTGTGTATTCCGGTCCCTTATAGAATACTATTCCGCCGCCGAAATGTCAATTGCACGTTTCCGCCCCGCCCGTGCGGCACCAACGAAACGCGGCGGCGCCTTTTGGGGCGCCGCCGCGTTTCGTTGGTGTTGAGAAAGAGAGAGGAGGTTTGAGATAGATGGTACGGCAATGATTGTTTGCTTTCCTGTCTACGCTGATAAGGATACCACAGCTTTCCTGAAAATGAATGGACAATCTTTGAAGGATGCGTGAACAATGTGTGAATCTTCCCCTTGGCTTTCAGGGCGTGTCTATTGACTATGCGGCAGTCTCACCGTGAAGTCCGTGCCGGCGTCCTCCCCGCTGGACACGGCGATGGAGCCGCCGTGCCCGTCCACGATACGCTTTGCGATGGCGAGGCCGAGGCCATAACCGCCGGAAGTCCTGGCCCTGGAGTCATCGGCGCGGTAAAACCGTTCAAACAGGTGGGGCAGATGCTCCGGCGGGATAGCCGGTCCGGTATTGTGGACCGTCAGGCAGACGCCGCCCCGCTCCGGGCGTGAGAGGACGAGCTTGACCCGGCCGCCGTTTCCGGCATATTTTACAGCGTTGTCCAGCAGGATGGCCACCAGCCGTCGGAGCTGGTCTGCATTGCCCTGGACAGTGAGCTGGTCGGCAATCTCGCTCTCCATCTCCACGCCCTGCTCGAAGGCCACCGGCTCAAAGGGAAGCAACGCGCTCCAGGTGAGCTCTGAAACATCCACAGGCGCGGTGACCGGAGCAGTCTCCTTTCCGGCGTCGCTCTTGGCCAAGAAGAGGAGGTCCTCCACCAGGGCGCGCATCCGCTGCGCCTCGTCCCGGATATACTCCACCCATTTCTGCTGCTGTGCGATGGTGTCCCCGCTGTGGGCGAGGAGGATGCCGGTATTGGTGAGTATGACGGTGAGTGGAGTCTTGAGCTCATGAGAGGCGTCCGCCACAAAGCGGCGCTGCTGCTCCCACGCCTCCTCCGCCGGCTTGAGGGCCAGTCCGGAGAGCATCAGCGAGATGACGAAGAAACCGCCCAGGGCCAGCGCCCCCACCAGCAGCGAGGAGCGGATCAGCGGCCACAGTGAGTCGGTCTCCCAGCCCATATCGGCAAAGGCGATCCGGCTGTTCCCCTCCCGGTCCGTGTCCTGCAGATAGCGCAGGTTCAGCCCCGATATGGCGCCGCTCTCCTCCGTGGCTGCGGCCACGGCCTGGGCCACCACCTGGTCAGATACCTCCACATTGTTGCCGCCGGTGACCTGGGCGGGACCGCCGTCCTCGTCCAGCAGGACCACAAAGACCGGCACCATCGTGAACCGGCGTTCCTCGCCCTGTTCCTCCATTTCCTCCTCATGAGACGCGCCGAACTGGAACACAGGGGGCGGCGCGTCGTCGCTCCACTTCAGGGCCGTGCGCATAGCCTCCTCGCTCTGCCGGACCAGACGCTGGTAATTGTAGCCCACCAGCACGCCAAAGACGATGATGAGCACCAGGGCGACCAGGAGCATATTGGTGAGAATAAATTTTTTGCGCAGGCGCTTGATCATGGTTCTTCCACTTCCAAAAAGTAGCCCACCTTCCGCACCGTACGGATGGTGACGCCGGACTCCAAAAACAGAAGCTTTTTCCGCAGGAAGGAGACATAGACCTCCACATTGTTGTCCTCGGCATTGCTGTCCGCCCCCCAGACCTTGAGAATGATCTCCTCCTTGGGGACCACCATCTTGGGATAGGCGATCAGGAGGCGCAGCACCTCAAATTCCTTGAAGCCCAGCCGCACCTCGCGCTCTCCGCACCGGAGGCAGCGGGTGGAGAGGTTGAGGGCGAGGTCGGCGTAGGTGAGCAGCTCCGTCCGGACCTCCCCCTGCCGCCGGGCCAGCGCCCGGATCCGCGCCAGCAGCTCCTCCGTGGCAAAGGGCTTGGTCATGTAGTCGTCGGCCCCATGGTCCAGGCCCGCCACTTTGTCCGGGACCTCGTCCCGGGCGGTAAGCATGAGGATGGGGGTGGACACTTTGGCCTCCCGCAGTCCCCGGGCCACCGCCAGCCCATCCATGCCGGGGAGCATCACGTCCAGCACGATGACGTCGTACTGGTTGGTTAGTCCATACTCCAGTCCGTCCGGTCCGGTATACACCAGATCGGCCAAATAACGGTGCTCCGCCATGATCTGCCCCAGCGCCTCGGCCAGGCGCACCTCGTCCTCTACAATCAGTACCCGCATGTCGTACCACTCCTTTTCAGGTTTGGTTCTCAGTCTACGCCCCAAAGCTGAAATTTGTCTGAAAAGTGGAGGCAGCGTTCTGAACTTTCATTGTGCCGCACCCTTTTCCCTCCTCCCATCGTGTCTCCCGGCCGTCCGGCGTCCGGGCGCGCACCTTCCCGCGTGCGTGGGCGGGAAGAGGATCTACGCTCTTTCCCACCGCAAAAGGCCCCCGGCCACAGACGTGGCCGGGGGCCTCAGCCTCTCGGTAAGCGCCTCCGCGCGCTCAGACAGTGATGACCTCCACGCCCGCGCCGTCCAGCAGGGACCTGCCCTCCCGGCTCAGATCCTTGTCCGTAATCACAGTGTGGACCGAGGCCAGGGGGAAGCTGGACGCCACCGCGCTGGCCCCCACCTTATCGGAGGTTGCCAAAACGATCATCTTTTTGGCCGACTTGGCCATGGCCCGGGCCACCTCGGCCCGGAACAGATTGATGGTGGAGACCCCCTTATCTTCGCTGATGGCGTCGGCTCCGATGAAGCACTTGTCCACCGAGAACTGGGCCAGGCCCAGCTTGGTCAGGGGGCCCACATTGGCCTCGGCGTCGTGCTGGAAGGAGCCGCCCAGCAGTACCACGTCCAGCGCGGGGCACCGCCTTACGAAGTTGCAGAGAAATACCGAATTGGTGATGACCGTGACCCCCCGCTTGGAGGCCAGCTCCCTGGCCAGCAAGGAACAGGTGGAACCGGTCTCCACAATGACAGTCTCCCCGTCACTGACCATGGAGGCCGCCCGCTGGGCGATGCGGAGCTTCTGCTCGTAGTTGTTCCACATCCGGGTGGAGGTGTCGTATCCGTTGTCCACGGGGATCGCCCCGCCGTGGGTCCGCTTGAGAACACCCTGGTCCTCCAGCTTTTTCAAATCCTGCCGCACCGTCACCAGCGATACCCCGAACCGCTGGGTGAGCTCACTGACGCTGACCTTGTCCTCCGTCTGCAGCAGATCGATGATTTCCAACTGCCTTTGATTGAACAATGCGAAAGCCTCCATCCCGCCGTATGAAATGTGGCGTGTTTTCTCTTAAAGAGTATCATAGCGCATATCTCCGGAAAACGCAAGCAAAAGTACATTCAAACGAAAGAATTCTCTTGCGTCGCCCGGGGGCCGGGGGTATAATGGGGCAGTGATAGGACCGCGGCCCTCAGGTTTCCTTTTCGGGCAGCGATCCCCTATTTTTGCAACGTGGAAAGGATGATCCTGCTTGGAACAGACCTGCGCCCATGCGTTGGCCGTGACCGCGGCCCGCGCCCGCCTGCTGGCAATGGATATGGTCCACACCGCGGCTTCCGGCCATATCGGCGGCTCCCTGTCCGTGATGGACCTGCTGACGACCCTGTATTTCCATACGATGCGGGTAGACCCCAAGGACCCGAAGGACCCGGATCGGGACCGTCTGGTCCTCTCCAAGGGCCACTGCACGCCCGCTCTCTACGCGGTGCTGGCCCTGAAGGGCTACTTTCCTGTAGAGGACTGCAAGCTCTTCCGCTCTATCAAGGACCACTATTCCGGCCATCCGGACATGAAGCACGTTCCCGGCGTGGACATGTCCACCGGCTCCCTGGGGCAGGGGATCTCCGCCGCCGTCGGCATGGCCCTCGCCGGCAAGATGGACGACAGGAATTACCGGGTCTACGCCATTCTCGGCGACGGCGAGATCGAGGAGGGCCAGGTGTGGGAAGCGGCCATGTCCGCGGCCAAATACCATCTGGATCACCTGTGCGCCATCGTGGATGTAAACGGCCTCCAGATCGACGGCAGCACTGCCGACGTCATGCCCTCCGAGCCGCTGGACAAAAAGTTTGAGGCCTTCAACTGGAACGTCCTCCACGTGGACGGCCACGACTATGCCGCCATCGCCGCCGCGCTGGAGCAGGCAGCCGCCTGTAAGGACAAGCCCACCGTGATCCTGGCTCGCACGATCAAGGGCAAGGGCGTGTCCTACATGGAGAACAACGCGGGATGGCACGGAAAGGCCCCCAACGACGAGCAGTATGAGATCGCCAAGGCGGAGCTGGAGCGCGCCCTGGCGGAATTGGAGGCGAACTGACATGGCTGATAAGATCGCGACCCGCGCCGCCTATGGCGACGCCATTGTGGAGCTTGCTGCAGCGCACCCCGAGCTGGTCGTCCTGGACGCCGATCTGTCCAGTGCCACCATGACCAAGAAATTTTCCCAGACCTACCCCGCGCGCTTCCTCAACATGGGCATTGCCGAGGCCAACATGATGGGCGTGGCGGCGGGCCTCGCCACCTGCGGCAAGAAGCCTTTTGCCTCCACCTTCGCCATGTTTGCCGCCGGGCGGGCCTTCGAGCAGGTCCGCAATTCCATCGCCTATCCCCATCTGAATGTAAAGGTGGTGGGGTCTCACGGAGGGCTCTCCGTAGGAGAGGACGGCGCCACCCACCAGTGCTGCGAGGACTTCGCCACCATGCGGAGCATCCCCGGTATGGTGGTCTGCTGCCCTTGCGACGCCAATGAGATGCGTCAGGCCGTCCAGGCCCTGGTGGAGTATGACGGTCCCGCCTACCTGCGTCTTGGCCGGGCCGCCGTGGAGGATGTCACCTCCTCCCTGCCCGGCTACGCCTTCAAGTTGGGCGAGGGCGCGGTGCTTCGGGACGGCGGCGACGTGACCATCGTCGCCGTGGGCGGTATGGTCCAGGAGGCCCTGAAGGCCGCCGACCTCCTGAAAGGCGAAGGGGTGGACGCCCGCGTCATCGATATGCACACCGTCAAGCCGTTGGACGAGGCCCTGGTCCTCAAGGCCGCCAAGGAGACCGGAGCCATTGTCACCACGGAGGAGCACAATATCATCGGCGGTCTCGGCTCCGCCGTGGCCGACTATCTCGCCGGCGTGTACCCGGTGCCGGTGGTGCGCCACGGCGTGAACGATGAGTTCGGTCGTTCGGGCAAGGCCGCCGAGGTCCTAGAGGCCTATGGCCTCACCGCCGTGGGCATCGTGGAGAAGGTCCGGGCCGCCCTGGCGCTGAAGCGGTAACATGAAGCTGGTCTGCCTTGGGGACAGCCTGACCTATGGCTACGGCGTCCCCCGAAGGGACTGCTGGGTCAGCCTGTGCGCGGAGCGGACGGGCCATACGCTGGTGAACCGGGGGATCACCGGCGACACGGCGGGCGGTATGCTCTCCCGTTTTGGCCGGGATGTGCTGAATGAGAGGCCGGACCGTGTGCTCATCATGGGCGGCGCCAACGATATCTTTCTCACCGGCAGCGACCTGCGGGCCAGGGCTGATCTCGGCGCCCTGGTCCACCAGTCGGTCGCCGCCGGCATCCGTCCTATGCTGGGCCTGCCCATCCCCCTTTCTCCCGCCCTGGTCCCTCCCCCCTGGACCGAGCTGACGGATTTCTTCGCGCTGGAGCCGGTGTTCCGTGCCTACCGGGACTGGCTGCTCCGCTTTGCCGGGATCTTCCGCATACAGACCGTGGACTTCTCCCTGCCGGCCTTTGCGCCGCCGGAGGGCATGCGGCTGTATCTGGACGGCCTCCACCCCAACCGGGAGGGGCACCGCCTGATGGCGGACGCCCTGTGCGCCGCCCTGCCGCCCATCCATCTCTGAGAAAACCCGGGTGCCTCTGCTGTGGCGCCCGGGTTTTTGCTGCTTTTTTACGAAAAAGGCTTGACTGTAAACCCCCTTCACCCTTTATACTGGGCCTGTCAGGAGGTGTATCCATGAACATTGGCCAGTTGGAAGCGGCTCTGGGCATGACCCGGGCCAACATCCGTTTTTATGAAAAAGAGGGGCTGATCTCCCCCACCCGCAGTGAAAACGGCTACCGGGACTATACCGGGTCCGATCTGGACACCCTGCGCCGGATCAAACTCCTCCGCCAGCTCCAGTTCTCCCTGGAGGACATCAGGGCCATGCAGACGGGCGCGCTGGACCTGCCCGCCGCCCTCCGGCAGCAGGAAGCCCGTCTCCAGCGCCAGGCCGACGACCTGGATGCGGCCCGCGCCCTGTGCCGCACCATGGAGGCCGACGGGGTCCAGTACCGGGATCTGAATGCGGGAAAATATTTGGAGGAAATGGTCCGGCTGGAGCAGGACGGTATCCGGTTCCAAAGCGTGGAACGGGACGCCCTCCCTACCGTCAACCACCCCTGGCGGCGCTTCTTTGCCCGCTCGCTGGACTTCAGCCTGTGCCGCCTGCTGCTGGACGCCGTGCTGGCCCTGGGTTTTCGGACCACTGCGGGAGACGGGCTGATGTGGGACCTGCTGATGGCCTATCTTACCTGGGGCGTTCAATTCCTGTTGGAGCCTCTGCTGCTGAGCACCTGGGGATTTACCCCGGGCAAGTGGCTTTTCGGTCTGGCCGTCCGGAACGCCGACGGGGGCAAGCTCACCTTTTCCCAGGCCTTTGGGCGGCTGTCCGTCCTATTTGGGCGGGGCGAGGGCTGGGGCATCCCCTTTTATGCGCTCTACCGCAATTATAAAAGCATGCGTGCCCTTGAGGAGGGCGAAGTCCTCCTCTGGGAAGAGACGTGCGCTTACACCATCCGGGACCTGCGCCCGGTGCGGTGGGTGGGTTTTCTGGGCGCGGAGGCCGCCCTTCTGGCCGTATCCCTGCTGCTGGGCCTCCATGTCCTGGTCCCGCCGGTACGCCACCCCCTGACCGTAGCGGAGTTCTCCCGAAACTACAACGCCGCCCTGCGCCGGTACGGCGGGGCTGAGACCTACGTGCTGGACGCTGACGGCGGCTGGGTGAAGGTCGCGCCGGCAGGCACCTATTCCATCGGCCTGTCCGATCCCCCTCCCGCCCTTCAGTACACGCTGGAGGACGGCGTGGTCACCGGCGTGTCCTTTACCACCAGCGCCGCGCCCTCCTTTCTGAACTCCAACGACAGCCTGGCACTGTTCTCCCTGCTCGCCCTCCTGCCCGCTCAGCCCGAAGTGGGGCTTCACAACTGGTATTTTGCCAGCCGGGATACAACGTCCCAGCTCGGCGGAAGCTTTGAGGATTTCTCCTTCACCAGATACGGTCTCACCATCACCAACCGGGTGGACTACAGCGGCTATGAGGCGGTCGGCGAGCACTACCTGCTCCCCATCGAGGGGCAGACGCAGACCTTCCGCCAGACCTTCTCCATCATCGCAGCGGGATAATTTGTAAACAATTCTTGAACCCTCTTGCAATTTTCTATACGAAGGATTATGATAGTTTAGCACTCCAAGAGAAAGAGTGCTAAACTATCGTTTTTTATTCTCTTATCTTTTTCATACGGAGGCTTGACTTATGGCAAAGAAACAGTTCAAGGCGGAATCCAAGCGGCTTTTGGATCTGATGATCAACTCCATCTATACCCACAAGGAGATTTTCCTCCGGGAGCTCATCTCCAACGCCAGCGACGCGGTGG
>ERZ857503.573-NODE-573-length-27327-cov-7.097609_pt1 | contig 27327 bp, 19 predicted proteins | sample MGYA00519766_ERZ857503 | MGnify/ENA primary metagenome ERZ857503 (study PRJEB31778, sample SAMEA3449345) | human gut metagenome | biome: human gut; feature: human-associated habitat; material: faeces | place: United Kingdom | collected 2010/2012 ...
AAAGCCATAACCGGCGTTATAATATAAATGTGCACTACAATCAGATGGATGAACTGGTGAAACTGTTGCGCGACAGTCTTCCTAACGTACCCATTCTTCTGACTACCCCTCCCGGTTCTTATGAAAGTTTCCGGCAGCGAAGGCGTAGACGCACGTATGCCATCAATCCACGTACAGCGACAGCAGCGGAAACCATTCGTCGTTATGCAAAAGACCATCGTCTGCTCGTGTGGGATATGTACGATGTAGTCGGAGGGAAGCGCCGTGCCTGCACGAACTGGACGGACGCAAAACTGATGCGGCCCGATCATGTACATTATTTACCCGAAGGATACATCCTGCAAGGAAATTTATTATACCAAGCACTTATCAAAGCATATAATGACTATGTTTCCCATTGATATAGATTTCAGTAGACTGAAAGAGGTACTTACCTACGATCCGCAAGCGCCAATGATATTCAGCAGCGGTATCTTCCTTTGGTTGTTCGCTGCTTTCATGGTGGTGTATGTGTTGCTACAACGCAAATACACCGCCCGTATCATGTTTGTTACTCTCTTCTCCTATTATTTTTACTATAAGAGTAGCGGCACCTATTTTTTCCTGCTTGCCATAGTCACCGTTGCCGACTTTTTCCTTGCGCAACTTATGGATCGTGTAGAGGGTTATTGGAAACGTAAAGGATTGGTCGCTTTGAGTTTGGGAGTTAATTTAGGACTTCTTGCTTATTTCAAATATACCAATTTTCTGGGTGGAGTGATTGCGTCATTGATGGGAGGAGAATTTACCGCTCTCGATATATTCCTGCCGGTCGGCATCTCCTTTTTCACTTTCCAGTCATTGAGCTACACCATCGACGTTTACCGAAGAGACATAAAACCATTGACCAATCTTTTGGACTATGCCTTCTACGTATCTTTCTTCCCCCAGTTGGTGGCAGGACCTATCGTGCGTGCCCGCGACTTTATCCCGCAAATCCGGAAACCCTTATTCGTCTCGCAGGAAATGTTCGGACGCGGAATTTTTCTGATCGTTTCCGGTCTTTTCAAGAAAGCCATCATATCCGATTATATCAGTATCAATTTTGTGGAACGTATTTTTGATAACCCTACTCTTTATTCCGGTGTTGAGAATCTGATGGGCGTATATGGTTATGCTTTGCAGATTTACTGTGACTTTTCCGGATATAGCGACATGGCTATCGGTATCGCCTTATTGTTAGGTTTCCATTTCAATCTCAACTTTAATTCACCTTATAAGTCTGCCTCTATTACGGAATTTTGGCGTCGTTGGCACATATCTTTATCCAGTTGGTTAAAAGATTATTTATACATTTCTTTGGGAGGAAACCGAAAAGGTAAATTCCGGCAATATCTCAACTTGATAATTACCATGTTCTTGGGCGGTCTGTGGCATGGTGCCTCCTGGAACTTCGTTCTTTGGGGAACTTTTCATGGAGTAGCTCTGGCATTACATAAAATGTGGATGTCTATCACCGGGCGTAAGAAAGGAGAGGAAAGTCACGGTTGGCGGCGTGTGTTTGGAGTGATTATCACTTTCCATTTCGTCTGCTTCTGCTGGATTTTCTTCCGTAATGCCGATTTTCAGAATTCAATGGATATGCTGGGACAGATATTCACTACTTTCCGTCCGCAACTGTTCCCGCAATTACTAGAAGGATATTGGAAAGTATTTGCGTTGATGTTGCTTGGCTTCCTGCTTCATTTTGCTCCTGATAGTTGGGAAAATGTAGCTTGTCGAGGAGTGATCCGTTTGCCGTTCCTAGGAAAAGCAGTATTGATGGTCGCTTTGATTTATCTGGTTATTCAGATGAAGAGTTCGGAAATTCAACCGTTTATTTATTTCCAGTTCTGATTGGTTGTATGGTTAATGTGGCATCCTGCTTTTAATTAGAGTATTCTTTTTAATATTCGACTAAAGCTGTAATTGGAATATTTTTCCTTACTTTGTGAAAGGAAAATATAAACATTCTGTTTTATGGAAAACTCTTTTAGTTATCAGCCGGCAGCCGGACGCTACGAACGGATGCCCTATAAATATTGTGGCAAGAGCGGCTTGCAGTTACCTTTAATCTCTTTGGGGTTGTGGCACAACTTCGGTAGTGTGGACAATTTCGATGTAGCAACCGACATGATTAAGTATGCATTCGATCATGGTGTCACCCATTTCGACCTGGCAAACAATTATGGTCCTGTTCCCGGAAGTGCTGAAACCAATTTCGGACGAATCTTGCGAGAGAACTTCCAGGGTTATCGGGATGAAATGATCATCTCTTCCAAAGCCGGTCATGAAATGTGGGCTGGCCCTTATGGCGGAAATAGCTCCCGTAAAAATCTGATGGCGAGTATTGACCAAAGTCTCCGCCGGACAGGATTGGAGTATTTTGATATCTTTTATAGCCATCGTTATGATGGAGTTACTCCGGTCGAAGAAACCATTCAGACATTGATTGATATCGTGAAACAAGGGAAAGCTCTGTATATCGGAATCTCCAAATATCCCCCCGAACAAGCACGTATGGCCTACGAGATGATGGCAAAAGCCGGTGTTCCCTGTCTCATCAGCCAGTATCGGTATAGTATGTTCGACCGTGAGGTGGAGGCGGAAACACTTCCGCTGGCAGCAGAATATGGTTCCGGTTTCATCGCCTTTTCTCCTTTGGCGCAAGGACTGTTGACAGATAAATACCTGAATGGTATTCCGGAAGGTTCACGTGCCGCACGTTCTTCGGGTTTTCTTCAGCTTTCGCAAGTGACGCCTGAAAAGGTAGAAGCCGCCCGCCAGTTGAATGAAATAGCCCTCCGGCGTGGACAAACACTTGCTGAAATGGCACTGGCATGGGTATTGAAAGACGAACGGATGACTTCGGTGATTGTGGGCGCAAGCTCTGTCAACCAGTTGGCCGACAATTTGAAAGCACTGGAACATTTGGAATTCATGGCAGATGAGTTGAAAGAGATCGAACAGATTTTACCTGAATAATTTCAGCCTGAATCGTATGCTGATTTCACCTTATTATTGAAAATGATAAGGTGAAGTCATCTATTTTAAGGATGCTCCTGTCCAGTCATATACATATTTCCAAGATTTAACCATGCGATTGCATCTCCTCTGGCTGCTGCTATTTTAAAATATTCAAAAGGTTTTTAAAGTCACTAGCATCTATATCATTTAATAACAAAAGAATGGAATATTATTGAGTAAAAAAACAGAAAAGTGTTAGGAATGCTCGAAAAAAATATATACATTCGTATAATATTCACCTTAAATACTTGTGATATGAAGCAATTAACTGTAGTATTCGCTCTGTTGTGTATTTTTGCTTGTAGTAGCGAAGATATTGTAAGTACCGTTGAGGAATCTGTAAAGCCGGCTAATGAAGTGGCTATACAAACTGTTAATTTGCTTGATAGCCTTGAAATTATGGATTATATTTATAGCATTATTGGACCGATGGCTAAGACACGATCAAATCTACCAGGGGGAGGGTATATTCTTCCTGATAATTGGGATTCTCAATTAACAGATGAACAGCGCGAATTGATCAGGAACTCTTTCCCACGACCTCTCTTTTCTGCTGAAAGGAATGCTTTAAGGAAATCGTTTCCTTTAGTTGAATATTCCAATACAGTTGTTATGAATTATCCGTCATCTGGATATAATTGTTTTGCCTATTCGTTGGGGTTTAATAATAAGTGGATAGAGTTTAGTACTTGGGATCAAGTAAGATATGGATATGAAAATGCGAGTTCCGTGTATCATGCCGCTTATGATTACATGAAAGGGGCAACCTCAATATCAAGATACTATCCTGTAGTTTGGGGTTGGGGAAATACCCCTCTGCATGCATCTCTTGGAGGTAGTCCCCATTGCGAGGCACCTTATTCTAAGATGGGGCGTATGTGGCTATTGTGGCACCTTGTAAGTGTGTTTTCTAATGGAATGTATGGAGTTCCTGTGGAAACCTATGGGGCAGTTTCTCCTACCCGTAGTCTAAGTGAAATAGATGCTAATGCAATGAAAGAAATAAGTGAGGATATTCACGAAAATATAATCTTCTCACCGGATGAGTTGATGATGATTGCTAGAAAAGTAAAAACATGTAGAGATAGTTCAAGGTTTGAATCTTTGTTTAATGAATGGAAGGAAGCATGGCATTACTCGCTTAGTAATAACACTGCTACTACAAGAAATTTACCTCAATATGCCGATTTAAAGGCTATGGGAAAAGAAATCATTCCATTATTGATTGAGAAGATGGTAACAGAAGAGGATAATTTCTTTGCAATAAGATTGTATGAAGATCTACAAGATAATCCTAATCTGATAATACGATATGCGAACGATGATCCACACCAACTTGAAGGATTACAACAAACAACCAAAAAAACTATAAAGAAGTGGTTAGAATATAATTCCAATTAAAGTTATCTTGGGGATGATAGGTTGTTGGATATTGCGTATACCTTTAAATTAAGAATATCGGCTCAAATTGGGCCGATATTTGAATATAAATATTCAAGAAATGGGATATCAATAATAATAGAGATAAGTCTGTTTTTAGGATCTTTTGCTGGAGTGTTTCTCGTTTGATTTTACTGTGAAAAACTTATTTGTAGTCTTAATCGAAAAATGGATTTTTGAGGTAAAGAAAATATGAATAATATTTCTCTGCTTTTGAAAGAACTGAATGTCATATGTGAGGATTATGAACGTAGGGAAAACTTACTGAATACTTTCAGTTCACATCGGATATGCATCGTATGATTTATACCATAAATACAGTTGAGGACTGTCATCATCAGATACGGAAAGTGACAAAAAAACAAGGGCGTGTTCCCTAACAACACCGCCCTTAAAAAACTGTTTTACCTCGCTTATCGCAATATATGTAAGAAATGGACCATGTCATACTGGCTAACTGGGGAGCTAGTGCACGACAACTGGCGATAAAATTTGTAGATAGGTTTAAAATGTTGCAATTTTACGTCCGTTGGGACGGGTAGTCCTGCCCCTTGGCGCTGGCCGTTCACCGACCGATGAGATTGAATGAGAATAAAGCATACATAGTTTAATTTACACATCTCCCTGCCTGGTGAATGATCAGGGCGAACGCTCAATAACTTGTACATGTTAATTTAGCTTTTATTATTCCCTAAATAGATAGTTTTTTCCTGTATTTTTTAATATCTTCTGTTCCTATTCTCTGTGTGAATATAATTCATTACATTTGCATATCTACTATATTAATCTCTACCGCAATATGGCCATTCAAGCCTTTTCAGCTATAATTCCTGATGTAAGAGATGATAAGAATAAAATATATCAGTCTAACGAAATAGTGTTCATCGCCCTAGTCTCTGTTATCTGCGGAGCTGATACGTGGAACGAAATAGAAACATTCGGCAAGACGCATGAATCCTATTTCAAGACGCGTCTTCCGGTTTTGACTTCTATCCCTTCCCATGATACCTTGAGTCGTTTCTTCTCCATATTGGATATCGACTGGTTTGAAGAATGTTTCAGGTTGTGGGTCGATGACATCTGCCGTAAAATTCCCGGGGTGGTAGCTATTGACGGAAAAGCCGTTTGTGATAATCCCCATAAAAACAGCCGCTCAAAAAATGGAGTGAGAAGCAAGCTCTATATAGTCAGCGCCTGGTCTGTATCCAACGGCATTTGCCTTGGTCAAAAGAAAGTAGAAGAAAAATCGAATGAAATAAAGGCTATCCCCGAGCTAATAAAGGCGCTTGATCTTGAGAACTGCATCATAACCATTGACGCTATGGGCTGCCAGAAATCAATCACTAAACTAATAATCGAGAACAAAGCTGATTATATTTTATGTGCCAAAGATAACCATGAAACACTCAGGGATATGATAGAATTTAATCTTAGTGAGGAAACAAGATACTATTTATGTCACGCAAAAAGGTACTTTGAGGAAAACGAAGGGCATGGAAGAAGTGAATACAGGGAATGTGTATGCATAAGCGCTAAAAATCTTCAATATTTTCTCAAAGGGTGGACAGGGATCAAGACATTGGCTATGATAAATTCTATCAGAAAAACAGGTGATAAAGAAGCTACTATGGAAACAAGGTACTATATATCATCATTGGAACCTGACCCGGTACTCATACTTAAATCGGTCAGATCACACTGGGAGGTTGAAAACAACCTACATTGGGTACTTGATATAGGATTCAGAGAAGATGATGACAGAAAAACAGGAAATGCTGCAATCAACTTCTCCGCCATATCAAAGTTGGCACTTATGTTATTAAAACAGAGCGATATCAAACTGGGAATGGCAGGAAAGAGGAAAGCGTGTGGATGGGACGAGAAAATAAGAGATAAAGTCATTGGGATTGGAAAAATATAGAGAATAATAGGATGTACAAGTTATTGAGCGTTCGCCCTGAGTTTCCTGCATTTATATCAGCGCCCCCCTGCAAACGATTTGGTTCTTCTTCAAATTCCGTGCTAGTAAAGCTCATTGAAAGGTTGATGGATAAAGGGATATCGGCATATTAGAAATAGCAAATAAATTATCCAAGCTATATGCATCTTAAAGTACCCCGGAATAGCCATGAATAAGGTTATTGAACATAAATAAGTAGCACGGAATTTGATTAAGAACCAATCATTTCTAGTGCGTATTAGATTACTGCATCTTTCAGCCATTTTCCGAAAAAACGGTCATAGACAATATACCCATCTGGTGTATTATATATCAGTTCTTTATTCAGTAAGGATTTTAGTGCCACGTTAACGCTGCTGGGCGTTTTTAAATGATGCTTTTTGATGAAGTCATTGGCATTTATGCTTTTTATACAGCCTTCTGTGGCAATAGCTTTCAATAAATCTACTTGATTGTTGGTTAGTAGAGTCAGGTTACTTTGATATATGGTTTCCTGTTCATCTAAAATGTCGTTTATACATCTATCTACCAGTCGGTTATCAATGGGGTTGATTTTCTTTTCATACAATCGGTTGAGTATACTTTGGACGTACCATGTGTGTCCGTTTTCAAGTTGGTACAAATAAGAAAATGTTTCTAGTGTCAACTCTCTTTTTTCCTTAGCAAAGAATGAGTGTGCGAACGAATAATAATTCTCCAGTGGGATTTCCGTTAATACAATGATTTGGGTACTTTGATAAAAAGGACGTTTTGCAGAAGTAAACATTTCTTCCATTACATGCTTTTTACTTCCGGAAAAGATAAAATGTACATTGGGCATGAATTGGATATGAGAGCGGAGCAATGCTTCTACACCTTTTTCCGGATATTCTGTAATTTGTTGGAATTCATCAATGGCAAGATAACACTGTTTCTTTGAGGCTACCATATAATTGAGTATTTCTTTCAATGTTTGTTCAGCGTGGGTAGGAGCAAAGTCTAATGTTACGGTAGGCATACCACTTCTTTCGTCAGCGCTGATAATAGGACGGCAAGATTTGAAGAAAGCAGTCATTTGCCGGAGTATGTTTTGGGACAGAGTATCTAATTCTCCAAGTACATTTTGAGCAAGTAACTGGATGAATGCTTTTAAATCACGTGTGGAGTAAATGTCCATATAAAAATAGGCAGCATTCGGATTATTTTCCCGCTTCATTTGATAGAATACATTTTTGATGAGTCCCGTCTTTCCCATGCGTCGGGGGGATATTAAGGTCAGGTTACGTTCATTTAGTAAAGCTGAAATCATTTTATCAGTTTCTTTCTCCCGATCGCAAAAGTATTCGGGACTGTTGTAACCGTATACAAGGAATGGATTGTATGGCTTCATGACTTATTACATATTTTACGTTACATGTTTTATGTAACACAAAGAACGTAATAAATCTGGAATATTCAAAGATTTATTTGAATTATATAAAAAACAAACGCTGATGAGAACAAGTAATCATTCTTTTCTCATCAGCGTATATTATGTCGGATTACAACTATTTCTTATCTTTTTTCTCGTCAGCTTTAGTTGCAGGCTTTTCCTCCGTTTTGCTTTCCGGATTGATAATACCCTTCACTGTTTCACCGATAGGAAGCTTGTCCAATACGCCAAGGCTCGGAGCTACTGTCTTTACTAATGTGTTCAGGAAATTGCTAGTTCCACCGTTTCCTCCGTCGAATACAGTGATATTTCCCAAGTTCATGTGTTCGAACGCCTTTACCTGTTCGCCGGCGATTTCCTTCCATTGGTCTACCATCTTATATTGGATAGCGATAGCCGGATTCGATTCGGCTGCTCTTACCATTGCTTCGAAACCTTCTGCTTCGGCGAGCAATGACTTTTTCTTACCTTCCGCTTCTGCTTCCAATTTTAACTGGATCGCTCTGGCTTCCGCTTCCGCCTGTGCCAGAGTCGCTTTTGCGCGGGCCTCTGCTTCGCGGGTAATCTTCTCTGCGATAGCATTCGCCTGCAGGATAGCTTCTTGCCGGGCAATTTCGGCAGGAACAATTTTTTCTGCTTTCAGTGAAGATTCTACTTTTTTGGCTTTCGCTTCTTCTACTTCTTTCTGAGCAATTTCACGGGCAGCCTGTACGGCAGCTTCCGATCTGGCAGCAGCTTCACCGGCTTGTTTGTCAGCGTTGGCTTGTGTCACGGCTAGTTCGGAGTTTGAAAGAGCGACTTCCTTTTGTGCTTCATTTCGCCCGATAGCAGCCTTCTTACCGGCTTCCGCTTGTTTGATTTCCATGTCAGAGTTCAGTTCGGCGATGCGGCTTTCCTTTTCGGTATTTGCCTGTTCGATGCGGATGTTTTTCTCCGCTTCGGCTTTGGCAACCTGCGCTTCTTTCTCTGCGTTGGCAATCGCTACTTGGGAAATTCTGTCCTTGTCTGCATTGGCAACAGATATCTCCTGCAATTTCTTGGTTTCTGCAATGGCGATATCCTGGTCTTTGCGGGTTTCTGCAACCTTCGTTTCACGTTCCTTGATTTGAGTCGCGATTTTGATAGCACCGAGTTTTTCCTGTTCTTCGATATTAGCTTGTGCTTCGTTCTGGGCCTTGCTCTCGGCTTCCTTACCCAAGTTCACGATGTAGTTGGCAGCATCGCGGATATCGCTGATGTTGATATTCATCAGATACAAACCGAATTTGCGGAGTTCCGTGTCGATATTGTCTTTTACTTTAGAAAGGAATTTATCGCGGTCGGAGTTCAGTTCTTCGATTGTCATGTCGGCTATGACCAGACGCATCTGACCGTAAACGACATCTGTAATCAGATTCTGTTTGTCGTCCATGGTCAATCCCAGCATACGTTCGGCGGCGTTTTGCATGACTTCGGCATCGGTGCTGATAGCAACAGTGATTGTAGTCGGAACATCTACACGGATATTTTGTGCGGAAAGTGCGCCTGTCAGTTTGCAGTCGATCTGCATCGGCTTCATTGACAGAAATTCGTAGCCTTGGATAATCGGCCAGACGAATGCGGCACCACCGTGGTATAATTTAGCAGATTTCTTTTCTCCTCCCGTCTTACCATATACAACGAGGACTTCGTCACTCTTACATTTGCGGTAGCGTGAAAGGATACCGATGAAAGTGAGCAGGATAACCGCTACTAATATAGCGGCCATGATTAGCATTTCTTGTGTCATAAATTTGTGTATTTAGAATAATTATTGAATATACAATGTTCCGTCCTGATATCTGGTGATAACGGTACGGTCTCCGGTTTGATAAGCTTTTCCCGATTCGGAGATGACGTCTACTTCGCGCATTGCTCCGTCACGGTTGGTTTGTACAGTGTATTTGCTGTCGCTTTGTTTGAAATAGATGGTACATTCACGTCCCACAAGCTGGTCTGTCTGTTCCGTGCGGTTGACTTGTTGCAGTTGGTAGGCTTTCTTATACAGAAACCAGGCGGCAAAAACAAAGAATAACCCTACCAGAATACCGACAACGTAACTTTGGATTTCCGTGTTTCCCGCCAGATACATATACCAGCCGAATCCGATTCCGAAGTGGGTAAGTCCTTTAAAGGAAACCACACTGCTGATGTCGGTATCTACGTCTACATCTGCATCCAGATCTCCGAAAAAGATAGATAATACGAATTGGATGAGAAAGATTCCCGTTGTGACAAGAGCGATGATGAGAAAAAAGGTATGGCTCATAGTAATTCTGTATTAATATAAAGTCTCTAGTTATAATACCTCAAATATACGGGTTTATGGGAGATAAACAAAGATAATTCATAAAAAAAATCCCCACCCACTCAGCGCTACTTTCACAAGCTGCCTCTGAGTGGACTGAGGAACACAAACAAAACAAACAATTTCTGTGTAATTCTTTTATATCTAGTTATGAAGCTTATACTCTTTGACGGCTTCTATGCCGTAGGACAGTCGAGTATAAGCAGTGAGTCTTCACACAGCGTAACGGAGCATTTTTCCAGGACGTTGAGATCGATCTCTATTTTTATTCTACCGCAGACATCTTGCACTTTGTGTTTAAAGTCTACAAAACCCTTCACGAATTTCTCTATCCGGTTGGCTGAATGTTCGTATGCATACCAGTGCCCGTTTTCTTCAAACAGATACGCTTGGCGTATATCTGTTGATTCTAGTTGTAGGATGTCTTTCGGTGTCATAATATGGTGTATTAAATTAATGGGGAGTTACATATATCGCTCTGGCTCTTTTAGTGGCATTTCTGTCTTGAGTCGTTTTAAGAGTTTTCGTAGCGGAGTCCAGATAGTAAGTACTTTGTTTACTATTACTATCTACAGAACCGGTCCAGTAATCTTTATCAGTCCGAAGCGGTTGGAACGGATTATTTCCTGTATACTTAAAATTCATGATAGTTTTCATGGTCTCTGCATCTGGTAGACAATAGTCATCAGAAGTACTTGTCGGAGCTCCGTGTGGTAAATCGCGACCGGATTTCCTATAACAATATGTTTGAACCGGGGATGTTTCATTCTCTTTAAAGTACATGAACCATGTATTATAAAGTCCATGCTGGGTTGTACTTTCTCCGAAATTGAACGTTGTATTGAAATAAGGTTTAGATTGAGTAACTGTTCCACTCATATCATTATCCATATATCCCCAAGCTAAATTGTCTTCCTCTTCGAAACGTTCAACCCATACTTTATTGGCGATTTTTATAGGAGTCCATTGCTTCATGGTGACTGTCTGATGATCCTTCTTGTTTACTTTGGATGTAATTGTTAACGTAATTTCTCTTGATATGTCTTCTGATCCAGTGAAACCTGTCGCATTTAGAGCCCATGTTTGAACATAATACTCTATTCTTCCATTCTGACCGCATTCACCGTATTCAGTAGGTTCTACCCATCTACCTTCTGTCTCAGAGTAAAACTTAACCCATGACTGACCACTGGCTGGACCAGCACTGATTTTCCAATTGTCATCACCCACTACTTCTAAATACCCGTGTGTCGCATGGCAATCGAAATCAAAATCGTCTTTTACGAATCCCCAGTCTTTAATATTCATATCTATGCGCCAACTAAGATCTTCTTTGTTGACTATTAGATTTCCATCGGCATCTTCTTTCCCATCTTCATTAGCGCCACCATTGCCTTTTAAAGTTAGCGTAACTTGATAATAGTTGTTCCTTTTTATATTAAAGTCATTGTATGCATTGTTGCCCAATAGAAAACGATATGCGATAGTTCCTTGGACTCCTTTATTTGAATTTTGGGGGTCTTGATAATAATATTCAGCTTCAACTAAAATATATGAATACTTATTCCCATTGTTACCATCTAAGAACGATTGTAAATCAGCAGGCGTACTGCCTGTGTATTCTTTAGGATGTTTGTTTCTTTGGTCACCTATTGCGATGTTTTCATTGGTTCCTTGAAGATTTTCAAACATAAACATGGGGATAGTCCCCGGTTCTAGTTCATGTCCTCCTACAAATTCGGTTGTATTTGTTAGGGCTCCCCAACCTTCGGCATTTGCCAAGTCGATCGTTTGGCCTAATGAAACAAATCCATCCGAATGGCTTATTTTATTATCGTTTCCGATGAAACAAGATTTGGGGACATTGTGCAAACTCATTCTTTTTGGAGTGATTCTAACGCCATCTTTCAGTTCGCTGCCATCTATCTTTACTGAAAACATAGCAAGAGTACGCTTTAATGAAAGTGTCCCGTTTGTTAATTGTTTAGTGGAGCCGAACATCATACAATCGTTTGCTCGATTGGGCTGCCCGTCTGCAGCTGTTTGTTTTAATTGCTTGAGTGCATCAATGGTTTTTATCGTGATAGAATTGTTATAATTAGCAATTGCATATATTTCAGTAACTTGGTCGAAATCTCCTTCTTCTCCTCTGATCGTGATATACCTTTTATTGTCTCCTTCTTCGGGTCTCATTGGTAAAGAGTTTCTGGTCATGATAACACGGTCATCGTTGGGAGTCAAACCACTTTCATCAAAATAATAGATCTTAGTTATATCATTTCCACTAGCTAATACAATATTTAAATTATTAACAATAGAATAATCAACACGGTTACTTACCGCACGGGTGTTTGTAGCGATGCGTGTCTGCTCCGGTAGGCTTATTGTAAGTTGAATTTTATCAGTTTGGTTGGGACATTGTTTATAATTATCCTCTTCCAAACACGCTGTCAACACCATAGGAAGCATTGCTAATATGGACAACCAACTGTATATATCGTTTTTTCGTATCATGGCTAATGGGTTGTTTTGTTTTAAAACTTCTCTTACAAGTCAAAGTCGTTTAATTGGATAACCCAATCATTGATCTCGACGACTGTATTGATTAATGTTAGGTTTTCGTCTACAAAGACAAGCATACTATAGTTGTCTTCTCTGTCTAGGTATTCTTGTAACGGCATATCTGCGTATTTCTCTGTTCTCAACAGGTTAAGATACCCGATCAAATCTCCGGTTTTTAGGATATTTTTATTTGTTTTCGTATCTATGATACTTAATTCGGGATTTTTGTCCTTCATGAGTCGTGCTACGCTCAATTCTGCAATGACAGCAGGATATTCAGTGTCTACCACGTTGAATGCCCTAGTAGCAACTGTTTTTTGTTCAGTCATAAATGGTTTGTAAGTCAACATATCATCGTCCAATAGCGTATTGTCATAATTCATAAATCCGTTATCGTCGTATATATTGAATTTTAATTCGTTTTTATTGATAGCACGTGTGATTGTTGCATTTTCGTTTTGTTTTACTTGCACCAAAGCAATGCGTATATTGTTTGTGTTTTTTATTAAACTGACTTCTGTGAAGCGCTTTCTTCCACTACGGGTAGAGGGGCCTTTCTTTAATTCTCCGTGCCATAATGAGGAGAGTTCATGTTCTACAATAAACTTGTCTTTATCTCCTTCTGATCTACCCTGTTTAGTAGGGACTACCACACTGTTGCGTATCGTTTTGACGTTAAGGTCTGTAATATTAGCCTTGCCGGGAGTAAGCAAGGGAACAGCAAATGATTCATCGTCCAGTCCTGCCCATGCTATGAGGTGATATTTTTCGGGATCGATATCCATTGTCATGGCATATTCGCCTGTTGCCAACATGTCTCCTGATTCCGCTTTCATGGCTACGAGATTATTGTTGTCATCAAAAGCATAAAGCGTTATGTTTTTCACCTCTTGAGCGAACGCGTCCACATTTTTTATATTGTAGTCGTACTTGAATGTTACGCCGTATTCGATACTGCAATCGCCTTCATCGAAATCAAGTACGGAATCGCAAGCAGTCATTGTACCAACCAATGTTGTGAATAGCAATATCTTGTTTGCTTTTTTTTGTATGTCAGTTAATATGCTTATCATTGTTTCTGTTTTTATGCTTTTGGAACGCTTATGTTTTGTTTGATTAATCTTCTTTTGGTGAAGCGCGAGAGATGTAGAAATAGATAAGGGGGGAGAGGAGGAATCTCCTTCTCTCCCTCTTGCAACTTTTTATCTTTGGAAATTATTTGAATTCAAAATTATTTGTTTGAATAGTCCATGGTTCAACTTCAACTGAGAGTTTCAATGTTGCCAGCTTGGGTTCGTCTTTTGGTTCCGGTAATCCTAGCTTTGCTATGCCTGTAACTTTTAATTTATAAACGTTGTTACGAACAATCTCGGCTTTGCCATTACTTAGGATGTCTGCTTTGTAGTAGCATACACCTTCTTCATATTTTCTGACACCGTACTTACTCCAACAATCTGCAATAGAGGTCGTTGCTTCAATGTCTGTATATACTGCTTTTAATTCATTGATAGATTGGTACAATACATTGTCTCTGTCTACCCAGAATGTTTTGGCTTCATCATTGATAGTAGCTGTAGCTTTATATATCGCCATTGTGTGATTTTCTCCATAGTTTTCGAGACAGTATACGATAGAACCAAATTCTTCTTCGTTTTGAGTCGTTATACCAGTAATAGGCTTGTAAGCAAATGAACCTAATGTATATTCTTGGAACAAAGCTGGGGTGATGGCATTTGTCTGTGGGAATACATACGAAGTCGTTTGCAAATTAGCATATGAATAGTTGCTTATGGAAATTTCCACCTTGATAGCATTTCCAGCCGGATCTTTCATAGCTGTTCCTTCGCTGCTATTGGCAACATCAAAAGCATTATTGGTTGGAGTTGTTTCTTCCAGTTTAGCAGCTACTCGACTGACTTTTACTAAAGCAGGGACTTCTTGTTCTGCTACAAATTTAACTTTTGTCTTGCCGTCACTACTCATCAAGAAATTGTTTTTGCCAGTGATATCGTCGATTCCAGTGATTTCGCCAGCATTATATGTGGATGTGTTATAAATGCTGGTGAACCAGCCATCCCCGGTTAAAGCAGCTTCAATTGCAGATGTCGGGTTAAGCACAACATCTACAGTAGCATTTCCTGGCTGTACCGTGATTTTGTCTTTGGTATACAATACATTGGGAGTCGATTCTTCGAACTTAATTCTAGGAATAATGGTCACATCTTTTCCTCCGCTTTCATAACTAATAATAACAGTTGCGCTTTGGAAGTCCTGTTCTGCAGACAATCCAGTTTCTGTGGCGCGGGTTAAACTAGGAAATGCGATACCAAATTCCATAATCGCATTCTTTTCACTGGTTTGATTACCATTGTTTACGAATTCGTCATTCTCGTTGCTACAAGCTGTCATGGCAGCTACTGCTAGACTTGCTAATAATAAATTTCTAACTTTCATCTTTGTTTTGAGTTTAATGTGTGATGCTATAATTTTTTTCTTTTCTTTAGTTGCACACTACATATTATTAGTAGTTATGCTGATTTCTTTTTCTTTTTTGGGGGTAAGAGTCATCTAAAAGATGAGGAGCATTTGTTTTGTGAAAAACATCATTTCTTTTTCTGATCGGAAGCCCTTATATATTATAAGGTGAAATAACTAACTTCCAGTTGGAGGGATTTTGTTTGTTTCTTATAGGCAATGTTTCTTTTATTTGTTTATTACTAAATTTTTGTTTTGTTTGTTTTAAGGAATCTTTTTGTTCCTTATCGACATTGCAAAGTTATGGGAGAAATGTAAAACTGTTGATTGGTGTTTTTTTCAATTTTCAAGGTGAATTTTTCAATCTTTCAAATGTCACTTTTAGGGTGGGTGAATTAGTCATTTTGTGAATGATTTGTTGAGGAGATGAATATTATACCGCCTTTCCTTTTCTTTTTCCACTGTTTGTATTATATATTTTCTTCAACTTATTCTGCGCAATAGAATAAATTTTGCAACTATTTAGGCAGGATGGAATGATTTGTGTCTTTTTCATTCTGTTTTGAATGATTTATTGCTGCTGTTGTCGTGTTCATAGTAGACTGCGTTACGTGGAACAGGTGGATGATCTCATCGTTACAAGAATACTTTCTCACTTTAGTGAGAATTAATTCTTATCAAGGTGAGAATATTTTCTCATAGTGATGAGTATTTTTTTCTCACAACGGTGAGAATTGTTTGAGAATTTAATGAAGCGTATTTTGCTATGTATTAATTAAATAGCGAGTTTGTAACCGTGCTGGATAAGTTCGAATCTGTAGTAGCGGAGACTAATATTTCGGATAAGGCTACTTTGAAATAAATCCCTCAAATTGGCAAACTGAAATAATATATTAAATCCCCAGGAAAATAATGTGAGCGTTACTTGATAGATAAGAAAAAACGCACTGCCTTCTCAGGTGGTGCGTTTCTTGATTTGGGGTTAAAATTTTAATTATAAATCATAGGGGGAACAAATACTGTTTGTGTTATTGTTCTTGTTTATTCTAAGGGGTAATTTTGTTTCTTTTTTAATTCTTTCAAGTTGGCGTCTGCTTGCTTTATGAGACCGGCAGCTTTAGCTGCATTGAAATATTTTTCGGCTGTGTCTAAGTCTCCTTCTATCATAGCGATAATTCCTAGATTGTTCTGTGTCTCTGCGGCTTTTGGATTAGCTTTAGCCAGATATCTCTTAGCGGTTGTCATATCACCACCTTTTTGTATTTCCATTGCTCCGGCATTGAGGTTGGCGATTGGATCATCCGGAAACATTGTAGCGGCTACTTGGAAAGAATGGTTGAATTCTTCGCTTCCCGGTTCACAACTTTCTGCAATCCGGTAGATTTCCTGTAAACTCAATAATTGCGGGCGTTTATTAATTATCTCTTTAGACTCTTCAAGACTGAGACCGCGTACTGTATAATTGACCGTATAATCTGAATGACGGAGTGCAGGATAACATTCTGCCAATATATATTGGTATGTCTGAGGTCCAACCAGATTAGCGATATCGCGTTCCTTCTTATCAATGTTTATGCTTTCATCATCTATCAAGCGAAGAACTTCCTCCTTTTTCTCTATTGATGAAGCGGAAACAAATTTGCGGAAACCTTTCCAGTCCTCCGGGGTATATTCCGAAGTGATGAGCTTCTTATCGAAATTGTAATAACTGGTCACATAATCTACAAGAGCCTGGGTACGATTCTTTGCCAAACGGGTATTGTTGGCGTAGCTGCCTTCGGGTGAAGCGTAACCGTGAATCTTTATACCGGTAAGAGTTGTATATTTGTCGTTGCGCACGGTATCGATTGTTGCACGTATTTTTGCCAACTCACTTGTGTTACGACGATACTCCGGATAGATGATGATTTTGTTGACTGGGAAATCCAGAAATGCGCTTCCTTCTACTGCACGATATTTTATGTCTTCGGCTTTTGGAGTGATATAGGCTATGGAAGGTTTTACTTTCAGTGGTAAAATGTTCAACTGGGTGATTAATTCACCGCTGTTCTCCTCCAGGATGTCACAACAACCACATAGGTCTATATTCAGTTTCATGTTTGCATTGCGCATCCATGCTTCGAATGGCATTTGTACCAGATAGTTTATTTTTTGTTCCTGATGTTGTTTGCGACGTATAATGGTATAAGTGTTCTCGGGAGTCTTGTGGTTTCGTTGGTTGACAATGTCGCGTTTGCGTCCATACACTACAATAGAAGACAACACCTTGGTCTTTCCGTTTGCCTCAAGAAATGGAGTCAATGTGGCTACATTGTTGGATTCCAGTTTCAGGTTTTCTTTCAAGACAATGTCCAGATTGATAGTTAATACATTGTTATCTTCACTGCGTGTGATAGATTCTTTCTCTATACGCACTTGATCTTTATAGAGAGTCTGTGCTTTCCCGCCTAATATAGGCAGCAGGCAGAAGAATATGCATAATATCTTTTTCATATTTGTTTTGTTTTAAAATAAATAGATTAAACTGACGGCGGCTTTTGTAGGACCTACATAGTTCTTATGTCCTTCCTTGACTTTTTCACCGCACGTCTTGCATTCGAACTGCTCATACTTGACACGCGCGTAACCTATACCGATATTTCCTTCAAGATTCCAGTGCTTGCCCAGAATCCATTGATAACCGTAGGAAACGCCAAATCCGTAAAAGTGTCCTTTGAAACGGTGGTCTTTCAATTCGGGCCAGATGCCCCATGGCATATCAATGGCTGCTGCCTGATAAACGCCTCCATGAAGGTGTGCACCTACGAAATGACCGTTGAATTTATCACAGAACCAATATCGAAGTTCCGGTTGGAAGGCAAGCATCTTCATCATCTTCTGATCTTTGTATGTCCAAGGGTTGTAGTTGGCATACAAGTCCAGAGTTAGTTTCTTACTTAAACCGACTTCGGCTCCAAGATTGATAATTTTAAGCGCGTCCATTACGACATTGGTTTTTACTCCGACTACCTGACTATATAATAAGGTAGAAGCAAACAGGGTAACGAATAAAAATAAGATTCTTTTCTTTTTCATCGCATGATGGGTTTTGTTTGTTGATGTTACAAAAGTAGGCATAATGCAGATAGCTGTTGATTGGCAGATTCATCTTTCTTGCCTTTGTCTTCAATGGAAATTGATAAGTAGGGTGGTGAATAATTCATTCATGGGTGGTTGGTTATTCGTTGCTGTTAATTGGTGATTTTTATCCTTTGTGATGAATGATTTGCATATGAGTGGTGTTTTAATACTTGTAGAACTTAGTCAATCGCTTGAATAAGCTGTATTTCGTTCGTTAAAGAGTGGTAATTCATTCATTTTTCTTTTCAGAAAGTTTTCCTTATTGAATAAAATGCCTATGTTTGTAATGTACAAACGAACAAGGAAAGATAAATAAGACAACTTAAGTTTAAGATTCCCCTCCTAAGGAACATGAATAAATAAACAATTAAAAGTGTAAAAAGACCGCGAACTGATAAATAACGATTCGCAAGCAGATTAAATGAATAAGTAAAATTTAGGAGGAACTAATATGAAATCAATTAAATTCTTTTTCGCATGTGTATTGGCATTAACTTTTGTAGCATGTTCTAATGCTGAAAGTGACAGTTTTGAAGATAATACTTCAAACTTCGAATCCATGAAATCTTTATATGGTATTGAGTCGGCAGCTTACGATCAGAAAGCTGAGGAAATTCCTTTTGTTACTGCAGAGGAAATGGCAAGTGTACTGGAAGCGCTTCGTCAGAATGGTAATACTGTCCGTAACTGTGAATCGGAAACAACAGAAGGATTTTATGGTGATGCTACTGATAAGAAAGCGGTGAAAATGCTTGCCGAATATCAGGCTCGTACAAGAAGTGGCGCTTTCGTTGAGCAATTCGCATTATGTGTATCATTGAATTTTAATATAGATAAAGGTGCGGTATATTATATCGGTACTACTTACTCTTCTTCGACTGACTTATTCAGTTGGCAGGGATATGGCGCTTCTTTATCAACAACTGCCGACGGTAACAGTATCTTCAATTCGACTACTTATCTTTATTTCCGCGTAAGCGACCAGGGTAACTGTGTAGTAAAGGTACCGGTAGATTTCAAAGGTAGCTATAACTTTGCTGCCGGTCAAGGAACTTATAGCTTTACTCTGAAAGCTGCTAAATAATATCATAAGAATTTATTGCATTTAGGTATTAGTATAATATATATTACTAAGGAGTGTCTGTATGATATGATTCACTCCTTTGAATAAAAAAGAGGAACCAAGCAGCAAACAATATAATAATTGGAGATCGATTGCGTAATGAACAAAACAAACGGCAAAAGTCTTTCTATTTCAAAAGAATAGGAGGGCTTTTGTTTTATTGTGAATTATTTCTAAAAAATATTTGTTATGTGATTTGATGATAATTATTTTGTCTACCTTTATCGACCAATACACATGAACAAAATACTATTAAGATATGAGGAAATTCTTCTTTTTACTACTGGTGTTGTCAGGTATTTTCCCTGCATATTCAATAGATACTCATTGGAATCTGGAACCGGTAGTAATCAAAAACGGAGTCAGTGACAATACTATTTATAATGTTTGTTATGGAAGTGACGGTTTTATATGGCTCTCTACTGATAAAGGAATTTCACGTTATGACGGATTTAGATTTCGTGACTATCCCCTCATTATGGGGATTGATTCTCTTTCCACTCCTCTGCATCAAGCTGTGAAAAAACTTTGCGAAGGTCCCGACGGTTTATATTATGCGTTACTTTTCCAAGGTGGAATTACTTGTTTTGATAAGGATATTGAAAAGTTTTTGCCGGTACGTTTTGATAAGCCTCTGGAACTGAAAGATATTCTGGATTTCTGCTGGAATGACGGGAGTTTGTATTTGGTTACTTCACAAGGTTTATTTGAATCGCGCATTGTTCGCAAGACAGAAGGAAAACATGATTTTGTGTTATGTCTTTTGAATCCTGAGCCTTTGGTAAGAGGAAAGGTTGCTCATCTTTGTAGTGATGGAAAAACAAATTTGTATTTCTCTGTTAATCAGAGGAAAGTGGTACATTATGATTTAGTGGCGAAAAAAACTTCTTTGATTAAGGAATACAGCGTAGTAAATAGATTGTTTTTAAAGCATGGTTATTTATGGATTTGCCGATTATGGGATGACATTATATGTTATGACCTTAAAACGAATGAGGAACGTGTTATCTCCATGGAAGGAAAAGATCAGTCTGAATTCTCTAATTCTTATGTTACGGATCTGGTTTTGAAAGATAACCGGACTTTTTATTTGACAACTTGGAATGGATTGTATAAGTTGCGTTTCGATAATGACAATCTGTGTAAGAGTCCGTTTGTGTTGACTTTGCTGACGAAGAATGAGAAGGCATTCCATTCGAGTATTGAAAATAAAATGACCAGCCTGTTTTGGGATGATAAACAACAAATTCTTTGGGTAGGTACATTTGGCGGTGGGGTCGTGAAATTTGATATTAGTGATAGTATGTACAGTAGGGTACGGCAGGATTTTGGCTCTCGGGTGGATGGTATGGTCGAAGATTCAAAAGGATATGTATGGTTGACCGTTAGCGATGGGGGGATTATGAAAAGTACTACTCCTGTGTTTTCGTTGGATACACATTTTGAACCTTGGAAAAAAGCATCAGGCTTTTCCGGACGCTTTCATATATATAAAGGTAAGAACGGGAATATCTGGTTGGGTAATAATTGGGGAGAGATTGTTATCATTGATCCATTAACAAATGAGGTGGAGTCCTTTCATCTGCAAAATAATAAAGGTGAGAGGATACAAACTGTTATTTATAGTCTTTGCCTGGACTCATGGAATCGTTTGTGGGTAGGCACTTCAAATGGGTTGATGCAGGTTGAACTTGAAACTCACGAATGCAAGAGCATTAAATTGCCTGAAAAAATAAAGAATGTATTTACAATAGCAGAGGATAAAGAAGGCAATGTGTGGATTGGGACGGATAGAGGTTTGAAAAGACTTGAAACGGATGGAGTACAAATTAGAGTAGAAGGAAATATTGAGAAAGAAAATGGACTGGAAGAGGCGGCTGTACGAACTATTTATGTAAATAACTATAATCAGATTTATGCAGCTTATTTGAATGTTGTTATCCGTATTGATGGAAGGGAGAAGGATAAGTTGGAAGCTATATACACTTTGCAAAACGGACTGACCAATGGACATGTAGGCTGTATGGTAGATGATCGTATCGGGAATACTTGGGCCGGAAATAATGTCGGAGTGATGACGATTAGAAATGGGCAGGATGCTTTCTATAATTATCTTTCGGTAGGTAATTGTAGTGCGGTATGCCGTTTGAATGATGGACGGTTGCTTTGGGCAAATTCTTGGGGATTGATTTTCTTTGATCCCTCTGCTACGAAAGCGGATTGTGAAAGAAGGCAGCTGATGCTGACAGATATAGAAGTGGGTGGAGAAACGATCTTGGCTGGGGAGAAACGAAATGGACAGTTGATTCTTTCAGGTTCTCCGGAACAACAGAAAAAGCTTGTATTCAATTCTGATAACAATGATTTCCATTTGTTCTTTTCCGATTTAGGTTATGGGATGGCTGAACGTAAGATAGCTTATCGATTACTTCCCTTAGATAAGGATTGGAGAATGGTGCCACTTTCGGAAGGCTTATGGTTCAATGGACTGTCTGCCGGAAAATATACTTTGCAGGCGAAACTTGTATTTCCGGATGGTAAGGAAGGGGATGTGAATGAGATTCTTATGGTTGTGAAAGATAAATGGTTTCAAACTATTTGGGCTTATATAGCTTATGTTTTGTTACTTGTCGCATTTTCTTGTTTTTTCTACATTTATTTTAAGAAGAAAGAGCAGCGTAAGCAGATGCACCGTGACCGGGAGATGGTATTGAAAGAGAACTTGAGCCTGGAGAAGATGAAGCAGACTCAAAAGAAGGAGATAGAAGCTTTGCGGAACGGCTTGCTTATGTTGTTTGTACAGGAATTGCGTACTCCTCTTTCGTTGATCATTGCTCCGTTGAAAGAATTACAGAAAGACAATTCCCAAATATCGAACCTTTCTTTGCAGGTTGCATACCGGAATTCGCTTCGTATGGTTGATGCTTGTGATCAACTACTGGCTATATACCGACAGGGGAATCCGGAAACGAAGTTGGAAGTAGCTCCCTATTCGGTAGAAAAGATGATTGACAGTAGTGTTTTTGGAGTCCGTGATTTGTTGAAAGTATATCCGATTGATTTTCGTTGCGAGAAAAGGGTCAAGAAAGAACTAGAATTCTATGTAAATAAGAAGAAACTAGAATTTATTATTCATAATCTGTTGACAAATGCTTTCACTCATACGCATTATGCAGGAACAGTTTATTTTTCTGTTTGTGAAATAATAGAGAATAATGTGCATTATGTCAGTCTGACAGTAGAGGATAATGGAATGAAGAAGGTGAGAACTTCCGAGCAATTGATGAGTGAGAACGGGACATTGGATAATGATTTATCTGCCGCACAGTTAGGCTTTTCTATTATGCGGCAGATGATAGAGGCGCATCAAGGAACAATCTCATTGGAAAGTGTTGAAGGAAAGGGGACAAAGGTAACGGTGAATCTTCCGGTAGATAGAGCCGTCCTGGAAAGTGAGCCGAATATATTGTTTATTGATCCGGAAGAACTGCCTGAAGTAGAACCGGAAGTGTTGGATCAACTCAAAGCTGATTCGAAAATTAGCGAAAATATAGGGAGACAGGGTCCAATACTTTTTCCGGGAGTATTGTCTCCTAAAGAAATGGCACAATCTGTGACAAATGAAGAGAAAAAGACAATATTAATTGTGGAAGATCATAAAGATATTCGGCTTTATCTGAAAGTTTTATTTGGGAATGAATATAATCTGTTGATGGCTACTAACGGTCAAGAAGGCGTGGATATGGCTATGAAAGAGTTGCCGGATTTGATAATTTGTGATGTCATGATGCCGATAAAAGACGGATTTGAATGTTGCCGTGAAGTAAAAGAATGCCCGGAAACTTGTAGTATCCCTTTTATTATGCTGACAGCGAAGGTAGAGGATGACGATATTATCCATGGTTTGGAGTTGGGAGCAGATGATTATGTGTTGAAACCTTTCACACCCGGTATTCTGAAAGCGAAAGTCAGTAATTTGATTAATGGCCGTCAGACGTTGAAACAAATGTATGCAAAGTTATTTAAGTTACCTGGAGCAGATGCCGTTGACGCAGATGAAACAGAGCAGCCGGGAGAAGAAGAAGCAAAGGCAGAAGATCCATTTATCACTTCCGTAATTAAAATTGTAGAGGAAAATATCTGTGAAGCTGACTTTAGTGTGAAGAAGCTTGCATCGGAATTAAATATGAGTCAGCCGACTCTTTACCGAAAAGTGAAGCAAAGTACGGACTATACGATTATAGAACTTATCAGGGGAGTACGTATGCGTCGTGCGGGTGTATTGTTGAAAACGAAACAATACGGTGTGCAGGAAGTAGCTGAAATGGTGGGATATAATGATATTCCGACGTTCCGTAAACATTTTGTAGACGCTTTTGGTACTACTCCTTCTACTTATGAATAAAAAAATGAGTACTTTTGCACACGAAAACCCTAAAAACAGGAATTAGAGTGCAAAGGTATTTCATTTATTTGGCTTATGACGGAACCAACTATCACGGTTGGCAGATTCAACCGAATGGGATTAGTGTGCAGGAATGTCTGATGAAAGCGTTATCCACTTTTCTACGTTGCGAGATAGAGGTAGTGGGGGCGGGTAGAACAGACGCCGGAGTACATGCTTCTTTAATGGTGGCTCATTTCGATTATGACGGACTATTAGATACAGTTTCTGTTGCTGAAAAATTGAATCGTTTGTTACCTCCGGATATTTCTGTTTATCGGGTTTGCCGTGTAAAACCGGAAGCTCATGCCCGTTTTGATGCAACAGCAAGGACTTACAAATATTATGTGACAGCAGTGAAGTATCCTTTCAACCGGCAATATCGTTGGCGGATTTATAGTTCGCTGGATTATGAACGGATGAACGAGGCTGCACGTACCCTTTTTGAATATAGTGACTTTACAAGTTTCAGCAAGCTGCATACGGATGTAAAAACCAACATCTGCCATATCACTCATGCCGAATGGACAAAAGTGACGGATGATGAAGCTACTTGGGTGTTTACCATTCGTGCCGACCGCTTCTTGCGAAATATGGTGCGTGCCATAGTAGGTACACTGATTGAAGTGGGACGTGGAAAACTTTCTGTTGAAGATTTCCGAAGAATAATCGAGCAGCAGGATCGTTGCAAGGCCGGGACATCTGCTCCGGGACAAGCCTTGTTCTTGGTCAATGTGGAATATCCGGAAACCTTGTTTATATAACTAATAACTTATAACAATCTTTTATGTGGTTATTATTAGCTTTTCTCTCAGCCACTTTGCTGGGCTTTTATGATGTATTCAAGAAACAGTCGCTGAAAGATAATGCAGTGCTTCCCGTTTTGTTTTTGAATACTTTCTTTTCCAGTCTTGTCTTTCTGCCTTTCATCTTGCTGTCCGTGTATGAGCCGGATTTGTTGGGAGGAACAATATTTAATGTTCCTGTTGCTGGTTGGGAACAGCATAAATATATCATTATCAAGTCATTCATCGTGTTATCCTCATGGATATTCGGGTATTTTGGGATGAAACACCTTCCTATCACTATCGTGGGACCTATCAATGCTACTCGTCCGGTAATGGTGCTTATCGGAGCGATGTTGGTATTTGGCGAAAGGCTGAATCTCTACCAATGGATTGGGGTGATGCTGGCTATTGCTTCTTTTTTCATGTTAAGCCGTTCGGGAAAGAAGGAAGGAATTGATTTTAAGCATAATAAGTGGATATTTTTTATTGTACTGGCCGCAATAACAGGAGCTATCAGCGGATTGTATGATAAATATCTGATGAAATCTCTGAATCCAATGCTGGTGCAGTCATGGTACAATGTCTATCAGGTTTTTATCATGTGTCCTATTCTGCTTCTGCTTTGGTGGCCTAAACGGAAGTCTACCACACCGTTTCGTTGGGACTGGACAATTATCCTGATTTCCGTATTTCTTTCGGCCGCCGATTTCGTTTACTTTTATGCATTGAGTTATGATGATTCTATGATTTCCATTGTTTCGATGATTCGCCGGGGAAGTGTAATTGTTTCTTTCACTTTTGGAGCACTCTTCTTCCGTGAAAAGAATTTAAAAAGCAAAGCGATTGACCTTATACTGGTGTTAATCGGAATGATATTCTTATATTTGGGGTCTAAAAGTTAAAACGGCAGATTCATAATCTGACTATTATAGGTTAAATAAGATTGATATGAAAATAAATAGACTCGTTTCCGCTATATTCTTTTTTGTTGTAGGATTGTTTTCGCTGGCTTCTCTTCAGGCGCAGGAAGCTAAAACTTTGTTTGTGAATATCCCGGATTCATTAACTCCTTTGCTTACTAAAGTAAATCGTGAAGATTGTATTGACTTTTTGGAAAGCAAGATGAAAGCGCAAGTTGAAAACCGTTTTGGTAAAAAGTCGGAAATGACAGAGCTTGGTACGGATTATGTCCGTATGCAAATGTCTCCGCAAACATCTTGGCAGATGAAGGTGTTGGCACTGAGCGATACGACGAAAGTGGTATGTCTGGTCTCTACTGCTTGTGCTCCGGCATGTGATAGCAGTCTGCGTTTCTATACGACCGATTGGAAACCACTTGCAGATTCTCAGTTTATCTCTCTACCGGTGATGAGTGACTTTTTGAGTACTCCTGATTCGACAACTATTTATGATTTTGATGAGGCTCGCCGTTCTGCTGATATGTTGCTGATGAAGGCTGATTTTAGCAAAGATAATTCGGAACTGACTCTTACATTGACCACTCCTGACTATATGGCAAAAGAAACGGCGGAAAAACTAAAACCGTTCCTCCGCCGCCCAATTGTTTATCATTGGAAGAATGGAGTTTTCACTAAGTAAAATCTCCATTCTCAATTTTCTATTCTCACTTTTTTAAGCATTCATTGATGAATGCTACCATTTCCGGTGTATGTTCTTCTACGCTTTGAAGCAATTTGAATTGTGCTTTTGTACGTACCAGATTATGTTCGGGATATTTAATCTTGTAGTAAGTATCTCCATTGATATAATCGGCAAGGAAACGTACACATTGCATATAGGGGAATAAAGCTGCAGCATAGGGAAGATTCTCTATTTCAATAGGAGTCAGGAATGATTTTGCACCTTCCAGATATCCTTTGGTGAATGCTTTGAATATTTCCATATTGAAGTTTACACGATCAAGGTCTTTGTCGTCTTCATCACCGGTGTTGGCTCCCGTGCGTAGGAAATCTCCGTAATCAGAGAATATGAAACTAGGCATTACCGTATCCAGATCAATGACACAAAGCACTTTTCCGTCTTCATCGAACATCATGTTATTTACTTTTGTATCACAGTGGCATACACGTTTAGGAAGTTTGCCTTCGCGGTACAGACGTTCTGCCTTGCACATTTCATCCGCCCGTTTTTCTATTTCATCCAAATAATACTGCACTTCTGCTACGCGTCCGGCTGCGTTGGTTGCAACGGCGTCACGTAATTGTTTCAGGCGGAACTCCATATTATGGAAGTCGGGAATTGTTTCACCTAAAGTCTCAGGAATATCAGCCAGCATAGCCTGGAAGTTACCGAATGCCTGTCCGGCATAATTAGAATATTCCGGATTGACGGTTTCGTATGTCTTGGCGCGAGGAATGAAAACCATTACACGCCAATAGCTGTCGCCGTCGAACCAATAAGTCTTACCTTCTTCAGTAGAAAGAAAGGATAAAACTTTACGGTCAATATCCGATTCTCCGGCTTCGGTCAGTTTCTTACGGATATGGCTTGTGACAGCGGCAATATTGGATTGAAGCATTTCCACATTCTGAAAAATGGCATGGTTGATGCGTTGTAGAACGTAGTCGGGAGCATCTGCTTCTTTGGTGTTTACTTTGTAAGTGTCGTTAATA
>ERZ857503.586-NODE-586-length-26585-cov-3.549567_pt1 | contig 26585 bp, 20 predicted proteins | sample MGYA00519766_ERZ857503 | MGnify/ENA primary metagenome ERZ857503 (study PRJEB31778, sample SAMEA3449345) | human gut metagenome | biome: human gut; feature: human-associated habitat; material: faeces | place: United Kingdom | collected 2010/2012 ...
ACTCCGCCTCGGCAATCGCGAATAAAATTTGCTTTGTTCTCGGCTTAATCGTTCTTCGGCTGCGCCTTGGATACTTCGCCTCGGAAAAAATGCAAACGAGCTTGCTTTTTTCTCTCGGCTTATTCGTATCTTTGCGGCCCTATGTACAGTTTTTCGCGTTATAAGGAACAATATCGGGCCAATCTGAAACTGGCCCTGCCCGTCGTGTTGTCGCAGGTGGGGCAAATTCTGGTGCAGTTCGCCGACAACGCCATGGTGGGACAGTTCGGCGGCGACGATCCGCTGCCGCTGGCCGCCGTGTCGTTCGGCGGCGCGGTCTTCTTCATCCTCTTCGTCACCGGAATGGGGCTGACGCTGGGGCTGACCCCGCTCGTGGGCGAGCGGTTCGCGCAGGGCGACAAGCGCGGTGCGGCGGATTATCTCAAAAACGCCATGATCTTCTACTCCGTGCTGGGTTTTCTGATCGCCGCCGTGCAACTGGCCGTCATTCCGCTCATGTATCGCATGGGACAGCCCGCCGAGGTGGTCGACCTGGCGATTCCCTATTACAGGCTCATGGCTTTCAGTATGCCGGCCGTCATGCTCTTCTTCGCGTTCAAGCAGTTTCTCGAAGGGGTGGGCAACACCGTCGTGTCGATGGTGATCGTCGTCGGATGCAACCTGATGAACGTCGTGCTGAACTGGGTCTTCATCTTCGGACATTGCGGTTTCGAAGCAATGGGAGCGACGGGTGCGGGCGTGGCGACGCTCATTTCGCGCATCGCCATGCCGCTCGTCGCCATTTGGTATTTCTACCGCCGCAAGCGTCTGCGCGAGTATGCCGCGCTGCTGCCCGAAGTGCGTTACTCGCGCCGCTCGGTGCGGCAGCTGGTGCGCATGGGCGTGCCGATTTCGGGACAGATGTTCCTCGAAGCGTCGGCCTTCGTGCTGACGAGCATCATGATGGGGTGGTTCGACGCCGTGGCCATCAGCGCCAACCAGATCGCGCTGACGATGGGCAATTTCGCCTTCATGATCGTCACAGCCGTAGGCGCGGCGACGACGATCCGTATTTCGCATTGCTACGGCGCGCGGCGGTTCGACGAACTGGGCCTGGCGGCCAGGGCGGCGCTGCATATCGTCATCGCATGGAACCTCTTCGCCGCCATGGTGTTCGTCACTTTACGGCAGACGATTCCCTATATTTTCACCACCAACGCCGAGGTGGTGTCGCTTGCCTCGTCGATGCTCGTCCTGATCGCCCTCTACCAACTGCCGGACGGCATCCAGAACATCTCGGTAGGGGTGCTGCGCGGCGTGCAGGACGTGAAGATCATCATGCCGCTGGCGTTGGCCGCCTACTGGGTGCTGAACCTGCCGGTGGGGTATCTGTGCGGGTTCACGCTGGGGCTGGGGCCGTGGGGGCTCTTCATCGGCTATTTCGTGGGGCTGACGACGGCCGCCGTGCTCTACCTGCTGCGCATCCGGCGGGACGTGCGGATGCTACGGCAATCCGGTTCGGTCCGCCCGTAGCGCGTCCGTCTAAACCGAGGTCAGCGGCATGGCGGCCCCGTTTCTGGGAAGGGGGGGGGAATTCCCGTGTCGTATCGATCCGCCGTGCATTGAATCCGTCGTTCCGTCCGATGCGGTAGATGCTTCCGCAGATGAAGAGCAGCGTGACGGAGAGCAGCGCCAGAATCGCGAAGATGAGCGTCAGCCGCGTGCGTTGCGGCAGCGCGTGGAGGTAAAGGTCGAAATGCTCGCCCTGACGACGGGCCCATGTGCCGATGCGGCGGAGGTTTTCTTTCATGCGTTCGGATTTTTCAGAGTCGCCTGCGTTCGGGGCATATTGCCGCCGAGCGCTCCGATACGCTTGCAAAAGTAGGCAATACGGATTATATATGATACGAGCAAAGGCGTAAGAACTGTTCCGGCCGGCGCGTTTGGTGTTCCGTTCGGTCGGGCGGAGGCGATCCCTGCCGGTTCCCGCCGGAACGCGCGGATGAAACGGCTGCGGCCGTGCCGATGCGGGCGCGAAGCGACGGGGATTGCGGAAAGAAATTGCGATTCCGTCGAAAAATGATTATATTTGCAGATAAAACACGAAAGAATGTCCTGCAATTGTAAAAACAGACCGGAGATCGGCCGCGGCGCCGCCTTTTGCAACTGCGGAGAGGAGTGCCGCGCGACCGTCTGCGAAGGGTGCTTCAAGCTCCATGAGACGCAGTGGCTCGCCGATTATCCCGATCATGTTCCGACCGATATATTCGAGGTGCGCTTCAAGAACACGCGCCGTTCCTTCTATCAGAACGTCAACAACCTTCCGCTCGAAACGGGCGACATCGTCGCCGTGGAGGCCTCGCCGGGGCACGACATCGGCATCGTCTCGCTTACGGGCGACATGGTGGCCAAGCAGATGAAGCGCACGGGGTTCAATCCCTACAACGGGGAGTTCAAGAAGATCTACCGCAAGGCCAAGCCCTACGACATCGAACGCTGGCAGGAAGCCATTGCGCTCGAACACGAGACGATGATCCGTTCGCGGCAGATCGCCGCCGACATGGGGCTGAACATGAAGATCGGCGACGTGGAGTATCAGGGCGACAAGATCAAGGCGATCTTCTACTACATCGCCGACGAGCGCGTCGATTTCCGCGAACTGATCAAGGTCTTCGCCGAGCAGTTCCACATCCGCATCGAGATGAAGCAGATCGGTGCACGGCAGGAGGCGGGCCGCATCGGCGGTCTGGGAGCCTGCGGCCGCGAGCTGTGCTGCGCGTCGTGGATTTCGAGCTTTTCGAGCGTCACGACCAACACCGCGCGGATGCAGGAGTTGTCGCTCAATCCGCAGAAACTGGCAGGGCAATGCTCGAAGCTCAAATGCTGTCTGGCCTACGAATACGATACCTATGCCGATGCGCGGCGCGATTTCCCGCGCGTGAAGGAGCCTTTGCAGGCGCTCGACGGCGAATATTACCTCGTCAAAAGCGATATTCTGGCGCGCACGATGCAGTTCAGCAGCAGCAAGGATGCGCTGGTGAACGTCACCACGCTTTCGGTCGAGCGCGTGAAGGAGATCCAGGCGCTCAACCGTGCCGGCAAGAAGGTCGACCGGCTGCTCGCCGAGCAGGATGTTCCGGCCGCCGCGGAGGAACCGACCTATCGTTCGGAGGAGGACAGCATCACCCGTTTCGACGGCAAGCGCCGCAACAACAAGCGCCGTCGCGGCGACCGGAAGGGCCCGACGCGCGACAGGGCGGCCGAAGGCGCTGCGGGAGCGGAGGTTGCAGCCGGATCGGAAGCCGGCGCTTCGGATCGGGGACAACGGGGTGCGCGTCCCGTCCGCAATCCGCAAAAAGGCGGCGGTTCGGTCAGCGGCGGCGGTGAAAACGGTGCGTCGCAGGGCGGCGAACGGCCGCGCGGGGAGCGTCGCTCCGGACGTCGCGGAAACGGCGGCCGCAACGGTGAAAACCGCGGCGGTGAAGGTCGCAACGGCGACGGTCGCGGCGAGCGCAGCCGGCAGGGCGGCCGCTCCAATCGCGGCGGCAGTCAGGGAAATGCCAACCGTCCGGCGTCGGGCCCTTCGGGGGAGAACGGCGGCGGCAAGGGCGATAAGGAGTAATGGACCGAAACGGGACGGGCGCGGATGCGTCTGTCGCTGAACGAATCCGCCTGCGAGGGCGGATTCTTGACTGAGAGGCGCAGATGAAAGGGGCGAAACGGATTCTTCGTGCGGGATTGCTGCTGGCGTTGCTGCCGGCGGCCGGTTGTCTTTCGCCGCATCGGAGTGCGGTGGCCGATGTCGATCCGCTCGGATGGCGGGAGGCCGCGGAGGTGCGTTTTCCGAATGCCGATACGCTCGCGGTATGCGACCTGTGGCTCGTCGTGCGTTACGACGCGGCCTTCGCGGGCGGGCCGGTCGATCTGGAAGTGACGACCGTCGCGCCCGATTCGCTCCGCGCGACGGAGCCTTTCACGCTGCGGCTCGCCCTCTCGCGCGGGCCGTCGCCGCTGCTGTGCGATACGGCGGTGCTCTACCGGCGGCGTGCGGTGCTACGCTGTGCGGGCGACTACCGGATGACGATCCGTCCCTGCCGTCCGGTACGCGGCATCGAGGCCGTGGGGGTTACGATTGAAAAAAGCATTTGACGATCATGGGAAAAGATAAGTTGAAGAAATTCGCCGAGAACAAGACGTTCCGCTGCCTCGTTCAGCCCGAATTCGACGAGATTTTCGGCAAGGATCATCCGCTCAAAGGGCGCTGGCACGCCGATTTCTTCCGCAACGACCGCCCCATCGTGCTCGAACTGGGGTGCGGCAAGGGCGAGTATACCGTCGCACTGGCGGCCGACGATCCCGCGCGCAACTACATCGGGGTGGACATCAAGGGCGCGCGCATGTGGCGCGGCGCGAAGACCGCCACCGAGCAGGGGATGGACAACGTGGGATTCCTGCGCACGCGCATCGAGTTCATCACGTCGTTTTTCGCGCCGGGCGAGGTGTCCGAACTGTGGATCACCTTCCCCGATCCGCAGCTCAAAACGCGGCGTGCCAAGAAACGTCTCACCGCACCGCCCTTTCTGGCCTGCTATGCGCAGCTGCTCGCACCGGGCGGCTGGATCAACCTCAAAACCGACTCGCAGCACCTCTACCGCTATACGGGCGAGGTGATCCGCCGCTGCGGACTGCGCTGCGCGGTCTCGAATCCCGACATCTACGGCACGGGATACGCCGACAAGGTGCTTTCGATCAAGACGGCCTACGAACAGATGTTTCTCGATCGCGGCCTGCCGATCACCTATACCCGCTTTACGCTGGACGACACCGTGCGCTTCGACTGGTTCGACTGGGAGGAGGACGACAAGCTCAAATGCGAGAAGGACTGCGAGGAGGCGCGCAGGAGGTGAACGCTGCGGAGTGGGCGAGAGGGCTTCGCGTCCGGCGGCTTTCCGTCCGGCGTGGCGCGCAGGGACGGCTTCCCGCCGTGCTCCTGAAACGTTGAACCCGACGAGTTGAACCGAAATTTGAGAAACAGACTGATATTCGGAGCGGCCGTATTGCTGCTGGCTGCCTGCGGCGGGGAGTATACGCCCCGCACGGGCGACCTGCTGTTCCAGCTCACGGCGGCGGAGGGGATGACCGATGCCATCGTGGCGGCGACGGAGCGCGGCGGAGCCGTGACCTTCTCCCATGTGGGAATCGTCGAAGCTACGGCCGGCGGCGCGTTCGTCGTCGAGGCGGTCGATACGAGCGTGCGGCGCACGCCGCTCGGGGAGTTTCTGGCCCGTTCGGCGCGGCGCGGCGGGCGGCCGATAGCAGCCGTCGGACGGGTGCGCGGTGCGGACAGCACGGTGGTGCGGCGTGCGTTGCGACGTGCGCACGAGCGGCTGGGACTTCCCTACGACGACGAGTTTCTGCCCGCCAACGGCAAACTCTATTGCAGCGAGCTGGCGTGGGAGTGTTTCGTGGCGGCCGACGATTCGACGCATCTGCTCCGGAGCCGGCCCATGACCTTCCGCACGGCCGACGGCGAGCTGCCGGCCTATTGGTCGGAGCACTTCGCCGCGCTGGGGATGCCCGTTCCCGAAGGCGTGGCGGGAACCAATCCCAACGACATGGCGCACGATCCGGCCGTCGAGATCGTATGGCGTTACTACAACGAATAGTCGCGCAGCCCCGTAATCCTGAAACTGCCTGCTGAATATAAGGAGACTTTTACTCGTTTGCTGCCCGTGCCGTCGCTTCTGGTGTGCGGCAGGAGTTCGGAGACGCCGGCAGACCGTACGGGTCGCTGCGGAGCTTCGGAATCCGGCCGCGTTCTTCTGGATCGGCGCATCGGACGTCTCGTTCCTGTTGCCGCTGCTCGACTGGCGGCAGCGCCAGGCGGAGTGCCGACGGAGCGAACGAAGGGGCGTCCCGCATGGGATGCCCCTTCGTTTTACGGTGGCGGGATCGTTATCGGTCGGCGTAGAGCGCCTGCGCCAATGCATCCAGTCCCGCTTCGCCCGGGAGTTCCGGATAGGCCGCTCGCAATGCACGGGCGAATTCGTCGGCCGTCCCGTTTGCGGCCAGCAGTCGTTTCACGCATTCCAGATAGTCGATCTTGAAGCGCACGGCTTCGGCCCCGGCCGCTCCGCCGTGTCCGCCGATGAAGAGCTCGGCGCCCGATGCGAGCGCCCGACGGGCCTCGGCGATCTCGGCGTCGACGGCTGCCGGCGAGGAGATTTGCAGGGAATTCGCGTGTACCTTCGCAGGAGCCCAGTGGGTGTAGCAGACCTTGCCGCCGATGAGGATGCTCGCGGCAGGAAAGTCGGTCGCGGCGCCGCGGTCGAAACGGAACGGAATCCCCGCCCACCGCTGCGTAGTGCCGAAGGCCACTTCGTCCGTCGCTCCCGTCGGCCGATCGACGATCGCGTCGCCGAAGGTCTGCGCGAAGTTCCGCATCATGCCGTCGTAGACCGCATCCTTCGTGAAGGCGGGCATCCCTGCGGGCATGACCGTCGCGTGGTCGCCTGTCCCGCCCACATGGTAGTCGGCGATGCGCGCTTCGACGGGCTTGCCGAGCGTGTCGAGGTAGGCGTCGTATTCGGCGACGTTTTCGCGGAACAACGGCTGTTCCAGCGTGACGACCGCCTGCGTTCCCTCGACGATGTAGCTTGCGTCGCCGAGTGCGTCGTTGGTGTGGTAGACATGCAGTCTGAAATTGTCGAAATCGTGCGTTTCGAATGTTCCTTTCGTCTGTGCCATAGCTGTAATCGTTAACAATGTCGATAAAATAGCGAATCTCTTTTTCATCTTGTCCGGATTTATAGGTTTCGAAAAGTTATTCGGTTACTTTTCGAGTGCGAATATAGTCCGACGGATCGTACGTGTCAAGTAGATACTCGAATGTCAGATAGTTACCTTCGGGTAACGATCGCTGGGCGTGAACGGATTGACTGGCGAACTTTTTTTTGGATTTTTTCCGCCTCCCGCAAAAACGCCCCGATCGCCGTCACCCGCTGCTTTTCGCGGTGCTTGATCTTTTGGTGCTTTTGGATCAAGCCAAAACGCAAGAAAAATCTGCGAGAAGAAAAATTTCTCGATTGATGCTTCGGGAAGCGCCCCGATCCTTCGATTCGGCGTTTTTTATTTGCGGCGTAAAGTAGTTTTACTTACTTTTGTAAACCGGAGCGGGGCAGCCGGTCGGCGTGGCGGCGCGGGTTCGTCGTGCGGCAGGGCTGCCGATAATCATGAAACGAATACAGACTATGGACAGAACGACCGTACAGGACGCCCTGAACCCCGATTGCCCGATCCGCAACGTGTTGGCGCGTATCGGCGACAAGTGGTCGCTGTTGGTGATCGTCACGCTGAGCGGTGCGCGGACGATGCGTTTCGGCGCATTGCAGCGGGCGATTCCCGACATTTCGCAGAAGATGCTGAGCGTGACGCTGCGCACGCTCGAAGAGGACGGTTACCTCACGCGGCAGGTTTATCCCGAAGTTCCGCCGCGGGTGGAGTACAGCCTTACGTCCCGCGCGCAGTCGCTGCTGGCGTGCATCGATCCGCTCGTCGCATGGGCCAATGCGAATATGGCCGATATTCTCAACGACCGCAAGGCTGCGCACGGAGAGCGGTGACGAGACGGCGCGATCCGTTCCGGTGTGGAACCGGCGACCGGCGAACCACGACGCCCCGCCCTGCTGCTATTTCTTGCAGCAGGGCGGGGCGTCGCGTTCCGGGGTGCGCTGTACTCGAAATGCCTTCCGCAGTTACCGCTGCCGGAACTCGAAGGTGAACTGGTTGCCCTCCTCCGTGAGCCAGGCGTGCTGCCGCGTCGTGGGCGAGAGGGCGAACAGGGGCGAATAGGTCATCACGCGCACCGTGCGGCCGTCGGGGAGAAATTCCAGAATGCGGATCCAGCCGTCGCCGCCGTTGCCCTCGTACCCGCCGCCCATCGACTGCGAGTCGAAGAGCATCTGGTGGACGGGACGGCCTGCGCTGTTGGCATCCGTGCGGAATCCCCAGCCCGATACGTGGCCGCAGAGCACCAGTTCGATGTTCGAGGCGGGGTAGACGAGTTTCCGCCAAATCGCTTCGCCCTGATTGGCGTCGGGCAACTCCTGTTTGAATTTGGTGATCTTGCCGTTTTTGACTACCGGCTCGTAACTGGTGACGCGCACCGGATCGCCCGCGATGCGTTCGCTCTCGGCGTTGAGGTAGGAGTGCGTCATCAGCACTACGCGGTGATTGCGGTACTCTTCCAGCCCCACGATGCGGCGCGCCCAGCCGATCACCGTGTCGCGGGGTGCGAATTCGAGGTTGAGGAAGAGGTAGTCGATCCCTTCGGGGCTCCGCAGCTCGAAGGCGGCGTTCTCGACGGCGTGATTGCCCTGTGCGTCCAGACCGTACTGGCTGAGCATCCGCCGGTTGAGGGGGTTCTTGTCGACGGGGAAATACTCGCCGATATGGGTGCGGCGGTCGCCCGTGCGCGTGTAGGTGTAGTCGTGGTTGCCGGTGGCCGTCATGTAGGGAACCACTCCGTCCAACTGCGAGAAGGCGCGGGCCGTAGCCTCCCACTGCTTGTGCGACGACTGGTCGCCCGAGTAGCCGTTGCTGATGCGGTCGTTCTGCTCGACCAGGTCGCCCACGCAGAGCACCAGTTTGGTGTTGAGCGCTTCGGCGTGTGCGGCGATCCAGCTGGTCATGATCTCCATGATCGGCTGGTTGCATGCCTTTTTGGCGTAGCCTTGCAGGTCGGGAAGCAGGACGACGGTCCACGAATCGGGATCGGAGAGGGCGGGTTCGCTGAATTTCTCCTGTGCCTGTGCCGGCACGAGGAGTGCTCCGAACAGTGCTGCGAGCAGCAGCCGGGCGAGGAAAACTCTTCTGAACATGGTTTTATCGGTTTGTAGTGGGTTTCGACAGGGTTTCCGGCCGCACGATCGCCGCGGCGGTTACGCCACGCTCTGCATCTCGATGAGCTTGGAATAGATGCCGCCGCGCGCCATCAACTCCTCGTGCGTACCCTGCTCGGCGATGCGGCCGTGGTCGATGACGATGATCTTGTCGGCGTTGTGCACCGTGGAGAGCCGGTGGGCGATGACGATCGACGTGCGCCCCTTCAACAACGAGTTGAGCGCATCCTGCACCAGCTTTTCGCTCTCGGTGTCGAGTGCCGAGGTCGCCTCGTCGAGGATCAGTATCTCGGGATTTTTCAGCACCGCGCGGGCGATCGACAACCGCTGCCGCTGGCCGCCCGACAGTTTCATGCCGCGGTCGCCGATGTTGGTCTGGTAGCCCTTGTCGGTCTCCATGATGAAGTCGTGGGCGTTGGCTACCTTGGCCGCGGCGACGATCTCGTCGTGCGTGGCGTCGAGTTTTCCCAGCGAGATGTTGCCCTCGATCGTATCGTTGAAGAGGATCGTATCCTGTGCCACGACACTCATGTGGGCGCGCAGGCTCTCCTGCGTGTAGTTGCGGATCGACGTGCCGTCGATCAGGATGTCGCCGCCCTGGATGTCGTAGAAGCGGGGAATCAGTTCGCTGAGCGTCGACTTGCCGCCGCCCGAAGGTCCTACCAGCGCCACGGTCTCGCCCTTGCGGATCGTGAAGCTCACGCCGTCGATCACCTCGCGGTTGCCGTCGTAGGAGAAGCGCACGTTGCGGAATTCGATCCCTTCGTGCAGGCCGTCGAGCGTGCGGGCGTCGGGGGCGTCGGGCACCTCGGTTTTGGTGTCGAGCAGCATGAGGATGCGCTCGCCGGCGGCGACGCCCTGGTTGATGTTGGCGAACTGGTCGATGAACGAACGCACGGGGCGCGTGATCTGCGAGAACATGGCGATGAAGGCCACGAACTCGCCGGCGTTGAGCGAGCGGTTGATGACGAGCATACCGCCGAAGACGAGGATCACGCCGACGGCCGAGATCCCCAGAAACTCGCTCATAGGCGATGCCAGCTGCTGGCGGCGCGCCATCGAGAGGAGCAGCCGCGAGAACTCGGCGTTGATGTCGTAGAATTTCTGGCGGATGTAGTTCGTGGCGTTGTAGCCCTTGATGAGCTTCACGCCCGACAGCGACTCGTCCAGGACGCTCACCATGTCGCCCATGCGCTGCTGGCTCTGCATGGCGGGGTGGCGCAGTTTCTTGACGATGTTGCCGATGATGAGTGCCACGAGCGGCAGGAAGAGGATCGAGAAGACCGACAGTTCCCACGAGATGGAGAACATCGCCACCAGATAGCCGATGATGAGGAACGGTTCGCGGAAAGCTACTTGCAGCGTGTTGGTGATGCAGAACTGCACGACCATCACGTCCTGCGTGATGCGCGACATGATGTCGCCCTTGCGCTGCTCGCTGAAAAATCCGACGTTGAGGTTGATGACGTTGTCGAACAGTTCGTTGCGCATCCTTTGCAGCGTGCGCGTGCGCATGTTCTCGACCGTCCATGCCCCCAGGTAGCGGAAGGTGTTCGACAGCAGGTTCATCAGCACCGTGACCGTGGCCAGCAGGATGAGCACGTACATGGGGTTGTACTCGCCGAAGACCGAGGTGTAGGCGTAGCGCAGCCATGCGCTGAGCGACGCCTCGTCGAAAGCGAATTCGGGACGGACGTAGAGCGGCTCGAAACGGAACTCGGGGTCGAACATCGCCTGGATGATCGGGATGAGCATGATGTAGTTGACCGTATTGAACAGCGCGTGGAGGATCGAGTAGATGAAATAGGGGACGGCGTATTTGCCGATGGGGCGCACGAACGTGAGCAGGCGGAGATATATCTTGAACATGTGAGGTCGAAATCTTCGTTTGTCCGCAGACCCGATACGGATGTGCCCTTCGAAGGGGGTTCCGCCGATCGTTTCGCCGGTCGGGCCGCGATGGTTTTTCCGTGTGCAAAGATAGAAATAAAATTCGGATTCCTGCCATTCGGGTCTTCTTTTCAGCCGCTTCGCCGTTCTTTGCGGTGTTTTTCGATCGGCGGAACGGTTGAAATCGGAATAATTTTCCTAAATTTGCCGACTGAACCGTTGATTCGTAAAATCTTTCGATATATGAAGTTCAAGGAGTACAAAGGACTCGATCTGCCGCAGCTGGCGGCCGACGTGCTGGCACAGTGGGATGCGGAAGACACCTTCCACAAGAGCATTTCGACGCGCGAGGGGCATCCGGCATTCGTCTTTTACGAGGGGCCGCCCTCGGCCAACGGACTGCCGGGCATCCATCACGTCATGGCGCGCACGATCAAGGACATCATCTGCCGCTACAAGACGCAGCAGGGCTATCTGGTGCACCGCAAGGCGGGATGGGACACCCACGGCCTGCCCGTCGAGCTGGGCGTGGAGAAGAAGCTCGGCATCACGAAGGAGGATATCGGGACGAAAATATCGATCGAGGAGTACAACCGCATCTGCCGCAAGGAAGTGATGACCTATACCGACGCATGGGAGCGGCTGACGCGCCGGATGGGCTATTGGATCGACATGAAGGACCCGTACATCACCTATGACAACAAGTATATCGAGACGCTGTGGCATCTGCTTGCCGAACTGTATAAGAAGGGGCTCCTTTACAAGGGCTATACGATTCAGCCGTACTCGCCGGCGGCCGGTACGGGCCTCAGCAATCACGAGTTGAACCAGCCCGGCTGTTACCGCGACGTGAAGGACACGACCTGCACGGCCCTGTTCCGCATCGTGCGCGACCAGCAGAGCGAACGGTTGTTCGACGGGGCCGACGGCGACGTGTACTTCATGGCATGGACGACGACGCCCTGGACGCTGCCTTCGAACACGGCGCTGGCCGTGGGGCCCGCTATCCGCTACGTGCGCGTGCGGTCGTTCAATCCCTATACGGGCGCTCCGCTTACCGTCTTTTTGGCCAAAGACCTGTGCCCGGCCTATTTTCCGAAGAAGAACGAAGACCTTCCGATGGACGGCTACGAGGCCGGCGGCAAAAACGTACCGTTCCGTGTCGAGGGCGAGTACGTGGGCAAGGACCTGGCAGGCATCCGTTACGAGCCGCTGCTCCCGTGGATCGCGCCCGACGGCGATGCGTTCCGCGTCATCACCGGCGACTACGTGACGACCGAGGACGGTACCGGCATCGTGCATATCGCGCCGACGTTCGGCGCCGACGACGACCGGGTGGCCAAGCAGAGCGGCATCCCGCCGCTGGTGGTCGTCGATCGCGCGGGCAAGCGCCAACCGATGGTCGACCGCACGGGCAAGTTCTTCCGTCTGGAGGACCTCGATCCCGAGTTCGTCCGCACGCACGTCGATGCGGCAGCCTACGGCGAGTTCGCGGGGCGGTTCGTCAAGAATGCCTACGACCCGACGCTGAGCGAGGCCGATCCGACGCTCGACGTCGATCTCTGCATGAAGCTCAAGTTCGAGGGCAAGGCGTTCCGCATCGAGAAGCATACGCACAACTATCCCCATTGCTGGCGTACCGACAAGCCTGTGCTGTACTATCCGCTCGACTCGTGGTTCATCCGCACGACGGCCGTCAAGGACCGCCTGATCGCGCTGAACCGTACGATCGACTGGAAGCCCGAAAGTACCGGTTCGGGCCGCTTCGGCAAGTGGCTCGAAAACCTCGTCGACTGGAACCTTTCGCGCTCGCGCTACTGGGGAACTCCGCTGCCGATCTGGGCTACGGAGGATCACGGCGAGCTGAAGTGCATCGGGTCGGTCGCCGAGCTGAAAGCCGAGATCGACCGTTCGGTCGAGGCCGGCTTCATGTCCGAGAATCCGCTGAAGGATTTCGCCGAGGGCGATTTCAGCAAGGAAAATTACGCTAAATTCGACTTGCACCGTCCGTATGTCGATCAGATCGTGCTCGTGTCGAGTCGGGGCGAGCGCATGATGCGCGAGCCGGACCTGATCGACGTGTGGTTCGACTCGGGAGCCATGCCCTACGCGCAGGCGCATTATCCGTTCGAAATCGACGGAGAGGAGTTCCGTCGGGTTTACCCGGCCGATTTCGTGGCCGAGGGCGTCGATCAGACGCGGGGCTGGTTCTTCACGTTGCATGCGCTGGCCACGATGCTGTTCGACAGCGTCGCTTTCCGGCATATCATCTCGAACGGACTGGTGCTCGACAAGAACGGCAACAAGATGAGCAAGCGGTTGGGCAACGCCGTCGATCCGTTCGAGGTGATCGAGAAGTACGGCTCGGACGCCGTGCGCTGGTACATGATCTCGAATTCCCAGCCGTGGGACAATCTTAAGTTCGACGTCGAGGGCGTGGACGAAGTGCGCCGCAAGTTCTTCGGCACGCTTTACAATACGTACAGCTTTTTCGCGCTTTATGCCAACATCGACTCCTTCACCGGGGCGGAGCCCGAAGTGCCTGTGGCGGAGCGTCCCGAGATCGACCGTTGGATCATCTCGCTGCTTCATACGCTCGTGCGCACGGTGACCGATTCGCTCGAGTCCTACGATCCGACTCCCGCCGCCCGCGCGATTCAGGAGTTCGTCTGCGAGAACCTGTCGAACTGGTACGTGCGGCTGAACCGCAAACGGTTCTGGGGCGGCGGACTGACGCGCGACAAGCTGGCGGCCTATCAGACGCTGTACGCCTGCCTCGAGACCGTAGCGCAATTGGCCGCTCCGTTCGCGCCGTTCATTACGGATCGGATATTTACGGACCTGAATGCCGTCAGCGGTCGTCACGGCGACGCGTCGGTTCACCTGAGCGATTTCCCGTCGAGCGATCCCTCGCTGGTTGATACCGATTTGGAGGAGAAGATGTCGCTGGCCCAGAAGGTTTCGTCGATGGTGCTCGCCCTGAGGCGCAAAGTGGGTATCAAAGTGCGTCAGCCGCTGGCGAGAATCGTCGTTCCGGTGCTCGACCCGGCGCTCAAGGAGCATATCGCGGCGGTCGAGAGCCTGATCCTGAGCGAGGTGAACGTCAAGCGGCTCGAGTTCATCGAGGATACGACGGGCGTTATCACCAAGCGCATCAAGCCGAACTTCAAGACGCTGGGGCCCCGCTACGGAAAGCAGATGAAGCGGATCGCGGCTTCGGTCGCCGCTTTCTCGCAAGCCGACATCGCTCGACTGGAGCGTACGGATCGCTGGACGGCCGACGTCGACGGCGTGCGGGTCGAGGCTACCGCAGCCGATTTCGACATCACGTCGGAGGATATGCCGGGATGGCTGGTGGCTACGGAGGGCAAACTGACCGTCGCTATGGATATCACTGTGACAGAGGAACTGCGGCGCGAAGGTGTGGCACGGGAATTGGTGAACCGCATCCAGAACATTCGCAAAGAGAGCGGCTTCGACGTAACGGACAAGATCCGCGTGACGATCGGGCGCCACGAGGCGCTTGCCGGGGCGGTCGAATCGTTCGGCGACTACATTGCCGCGCAGACGCTGGCCGTTTCGGTCGCTATGGCCGATGCGTCGGCGATGCCCGGGGCGCAGGAGATCGAGATCGACGATCTGAAAGTCGGCTTGTCGGTCGAAAAGGCATAGACTGTCCGGCATTATTCGCGGAGCCGTGCGAAATAGTTTGTTTATTCATAAAATAGCGCTATTTTTATCACCGAACAACTAAAATGCAAGGCCATGTCTGAGAATGAAAAAACGCGGTATTCTGACGAGGAGCTCCAAGAGTTCAAGCAGATCATACTGGAGAAGCTGGCGAAGGCAAAGGCTGACTACGATTTGCTACGTTCTACGATTACGCACACTTCCAGCAATGACATAGAGGATACCTCTCCTACGTTCAAGGTATTGGAGGAAGGGGCCGCTACGTTGTCCAAGGAGGAATCGGGAAGGCTGGCGCAAAGGCAATTGAAATTTATCCAGCATTTGGAGGCGGCGCTCGTCCGCGTCGAGAACAAGACCTACGGGATTTGTCGCGAAACGGGCAAGCTGATTCCCAAGGAGCGTCTGCGGATCGTGCCGCACGCCACGCTCTGCATCGAGGCGAAAGGCGAGTCGCACAAGTAGTGCGTCCGCAGGCCGCCAGATTCGTATTCTTTATAAAAGGAGGGTTCGAGAACCCTCTTTTTTATGTCGAAAGCAGATTATGTCGAAAATAACGATGTATACCGACGGCTCGTCGCTCGGCAATCCCGGTCCCGGGGGATTCGGGATCGTGCTGATGAGCGGACCGTACCGCAAGGAGCTCAGCGCCGGTTTCCGGCTGACGACGAACAACCGTATGGAACTGATGGCCGTGATCGTCGGTCTGGAAACCCTCAAGAACGACGGTTGCGAGGTGACCGTGTACAGCGACTCGCAGTATGTGGTCAACGCAGTCGAGAAAGGCTGGGTGTTCGGCTGGGAGAAAAAAGGGTTCAAGGATAAAAAGAATCCCGACCTGTGGCAGCGCTTCCTACGCGTCTATCGGCGTCACAGCGTGCGTTTTGTTTGGGTCAAGGGACATGCTGACATTCCCGAGAACGAACGTTGCGATCGTCTGGCCGTTGCCGCTTCGCAGTCGCCGAACTTGTTCGAGGATCGCGGATACCGTCCGGGAGACGAGGCGTAGGCAGTTCGTTTCCGGACCGCTTTCCGCGTGCGGGACTTTTCCCGCCCGTGTCTTACCGAAGGGAGGGTGCTCGGCTCGTCGCTCGGCAATGCCGGTCCGGGGATTCGGAATCGTGCTGATGAGCGGACCGTACCGCAAGGAGCTCAGCGCCGATTTCCGGTTGACGACGAATGACCGCGTGGAACTGATGACCGTGATCGTCGGTTTGGAAACGCTCGAGAACAACGGTTCGGAGCGGTCGATGCCGCGATCGGCATACTGCCGTGACGTGTCGATCCGCCGATGCCGGGCGAAAAGGTGCCGCGAGAGGGTCTCGTCTCTATTTGGAACATGATTTTTTTGGTTTAACGAAAAAACTGGTTATCTTTGCACCACCGAAAAAAACGGAGAATCAGTAGCTCAGCTGGTAGAGCACAACACTTTTAATGTTGGGGTCCCGGGTTCGAGCCCCGGCTGGTTCACAAGAATGGCGTACAAAAGTACGCCTTTTTTGTTTTTTCGTTGAAAAACAGTCTTTTGCCGGTCGTTTTGCATGGCCGGAAAAACGGAATCGAGTCCGAAAATCCGATATTAAGTACACATTTTGTTCCCGTTTGGGAACGTTTTGTCTTGTCGGATGCGTTTTCACGCGTCCGATTGCATCCTGTTTCCCGCTAATCCCGAGCCGGAGGCGCGCGTTATTCTATGAGGGGAGCTGTCGGGCGCGGGTCATTGACGGATACGGCCCGTTGGCGGGCGAAAATTTCCGGCGGATCCATGCGTCGGGAATGTAAATTGCCGGTCGAACATAGCCTCACGCCGCAGGACGTGAATATGGAAGGCGTTAGGATAAGCGGAAGTTCCGATATTATTTTATGTAATTTGTTACAAATGGTTGAAAAGGATGCAACGTTCGGATTTATCCGAACATCTATTTATTCGGAATTCCAAGACAGTCGACTGCTTAACTGTAATTGTATTTTAATTTAAGGTATAAGAAAAATTCTTATGAATACGAAAATTCAAGCCAGCAGTTTGCTCGCGGCAGCCTTGCTCGTGGTCGGAACAGTAGGATTCGCATCGTGCGATGATGATAACGGAGGCGGAGGAACGCTTCCCTCTGCCAGCGATATGTACGGGAATTATGTCGGTACCGTGCGGACGGTAGAGGTCACCCACAACGAGAAAACGGAGAGCAGCGAAGGCGGAACCTCCGAAGGAGCCGAGGTGAGTGTCAAAGTGGACAGGGATACGATTTATTTCGATGCTTTCCCTGTGAAGGACATCATTGTTTCTCTCTATGGAGAGGAGGAGGCGCCGGCGATTATCGAAATGCTGGGCGACATAAAATACAGCGTAGGCTATACTCCGGCGCTCAGCGAGGCTCAGGATAGCGTTTCTTTCAGAATGGCTCCCGAACCGTTGAAAGCCACGGTGTCCGTTCCGTCGGAAAGTCCGGATGCGGAGCCTGCCGTACTGAATATCGAAAGCCAGATCTCAGCGGAGGATGTCGGAGATTATGAACTCGAGACCTCTAATCTGAAGTTCACGCTGACGGTAATGCAGATTTCTGTCAAGGACGAGGAGGGAGCGGACGTGTCTATTCCGAATTTCGAACCGATGTCTATGGAATTTAGCATGGCGAAAGCACAATAACTCCGGCTTATCTTCGAGCCGTTTCGGACAGAAAGCCGTAGCGATAAGCTACGGCTTTTATTGTTTCGCTGAAATCCGGGCTTGGCGCGTGACGAAAGGGAGGCGTTTCCTCGCGTCGTTTGGCGCGGAGGCTCGGAAGCTATCGATGATTTTCGCACGGCGCTTTGTGGCTTTGTTCGGCCGGCATCGGTACGGTCTTACGGTCCGGGGAGCGGCTGCCGGCTGTTCGGTTCGGCCGCAAGGGGGCGGTCCCGGCTTCGGTCGGATGGAAGAAGCCGCGCGGACGGCGGGCGTGTCTTGTCCGTCGGGTAAAGCCGGCGGCGAGTCTTGCGTTGAAAACGAAAGCCGCCGTACTTTTCCGCTTGCGGTTTCGGCCGGTTCTGCCGTTTCGACCGTCGGACTTGGTCGGACAATAACGGTGTTGAAGCGTGATCGGGCTTTATGGGTTCCGTTGGAAATTCGGGGCGATGAGAGCCGGGGCTTACACCGATTTCCCCGAGGCGTATTGCCGTGTCCGGTGACCGCGCGTTTTTTCGTCATACCGGAATTGTTGCCGAAAAGGGGCTGCTGACCGATGGGAGCGTCCGAAAGAATAAGGGCCGGAAAGGCAAGCGCGAGACGATGCCGTGAGAATTCGCAGTTTCTTCGACCGCTTTCCCGCAAGGTCAACGGTATGTCTGCCAGATGCTTGCCGTATTGTGCAGGTGCGGGGTCATTGTCTTCGGGGTGAGTCGATACGACTGTCGTGGCGAGGGCGCGTTTCCCCCGTGACGGACCGTCCGTAGCAGATATTCCGAACCGCTCTATACGACGAATCCCCGCTCTCGTAAAGAGCGGGGATTGCATTCGGTCGCTACCGGCAAGTCGCGATCAGTATTCGAGGCGGATCGAGGCTTCGCCGTCGAAGTCGTCGATGAGGACCGACTCCGTCGTCTCGTCATACCGGCCGCCGGTTATCCGGACGGGTTTTTTGCTCTGAGGATGCGGCAGGCGAACCGCCAACCGCGACGGTTTCCGCTCCGGGTCGCACGTGACGGTCGCCTCGATGTATCCCTCGCCGACATGGGAGCGAACCCGGGCGTCGATCCGTCCGAAATAACTCCGGACGCCTTCGAGGTCGATCCGCTCGCCGTCGGCGAACCAGGCCCGGGGAGCGACCCGGAACAAATGCAGCGTGTCGGCATCCTCCATGTAGAGCATCCAGCGAGTTTCCATCAGGAAGTTGGCCTCCTCGTGGGTCTTGTGGGCCGACAGCTTGTACATGTGTTCCCAGAACGTATAGGTCTGCCGGTCGGCATGGGGGGCTACCGTGTGGTAATATGTGCTCAGGAACGGTTTGACCATGTCCGTTTTGGCCTGATACCAGTTGTGGCGGCTGTAATAGGGTTGGCTGAAGGCCGAGTTTTCCTGAAACATCAGCTCGCTGTGGTAGTCGAGCAACATGCGCGCCGCCGGCTCGTCGGGTTCGATCACCTCGCAGAATACCAGATACATCGGGCCGAGCAGTCCGTCGGGGACGGTGAAGGTTCCGTGCGAGCGGAACTTCTCGTTTTTCAGGAACAGCAGGCGGGGGCCCGGGGCCTCTGCCCATGGAGCGGCGGTGGGGCACCATGTGCCGTCGCCCAGCGGTACGACGGGCGACTGGGCCAGCGACTGGAAAAACGACTCCCTGATGTCCTGTCTCCATGCCTCGGCCTCGCGGCGGAGACTGTCGCCGCAGGCGGGGTCGATGGCACCCAGCGTTTCGGCCATCCGGCTCAGTCCCAGATAGCCGTATCCGTTGAGCATGAACTGGTGGAAAGGATCTTCCGGGTCGGCCACCTTGCCGTCGATCATGCCGTAGCCCTTGCCGCGCAGCTTTTCGTCGAAACTTTTGGCCCGCCAGCGCATCAGGTAGTCGCAGGCTTTGAGTAGCTTGGGGCGTATCTGCTCGATCCATGCCCGGTCGCGCGTGTAGCGGAAATATTCGCCGACTGACCACAGCGCCGCTCCCGTTTCGACCGTGTAGCCGTTATAGTTTTCGATGTTCCCGTCGGGCTGCTGGGTGTCCAGAAAGTAGTTCAGCGCCCGTTTGGCCTGCTGCTCCAGTCCCATCGAAGCGTAGAACTGAATGATCGGGGCGCTTTCGGTGCCGATGGGCGAGTATACGCCCACGTTCGCGGCCAGCGTTCCGTCGGGTTCCGTCCCGAACGTAATCAGGTCGAGATGGAGCAGGCCGGCCCGGAGCATCTCGTCGATTCGCTTTTCGGGCAGCCGGATGCGGGCGGCCCGGTCGAGTTTTTTCTGCCAGTAGGCCTTGCATTCGACTTGCCGGTCGGAAAAGTTCTCCCGGGTCAGCGCATCGGCCGTTTCGGCCGAAACCGGCTCGTGCGGGATGAGAAAATCGATTTCTATCCGTTGGCCGGGCTGGAGCAGTATGGCGGTTTCTTCTTCATGCAGGGCTTTCCCGTCCACTTTGGATATGCAGCTTATGCGGTTTTCCGAAAAGCCGGTCTAGCCCCGCCCGCCGTCGAAGCGGTAGGCGGCCGACGGACGCGGCGCCTTGAACCATGCGTAACGCGGGACGGAGCCAGTGTTTTCCGCGATCGTCCGGATATACAGCGCTACGAGCGGTTTGGCGGCCGTGTCTTGCCGTTGTACTTGCTCCAGTTGCTTCGACTGTTCGTCGGTGAATACCCGGCCGGCGGAGTGCCGGTCGGAAATCAGGTAGTGCGTGCCCCGCACCGTTCGCTCGTTCAGAGGCGTTCCGGCGAGCGACACGAACGACGTGCTGCGGTAGACGATGTCGTCGTCGGTCATTTCCGAGTGATAGATCGGCAGCACTCCGTCCTCGAGTCTTCGGCGGATATTGTCCATGACGCCCACGCCGCGTCCCAGCGCGTAGCGGTATTCGATATGGGTCGGAGACGTTTCGGGCAATACGACGGCCGAAGAGGAGTTCATCGGCTTGATCACTTTCTCGTCCAGATAGGTATCCTCGAGTTCCTCGGCGATCTCGAACATCCGCATGTCGCGGCTCAGTCCCAGCCAGATCGGGACGTTGGAGCGGCGTGTCCGGGCCGAGGCCGACGCGAAGGACGTTTCCGGCTCGCGCTCGATCCGCTGGATCTTGGTCAGATTTTTTCTCGACAGGATGTCGTTTTCCGCTTCGTCGTAGCTTCGGTCGTCTCCTCCGGGCAGTACGATCGTGCCGTAGGCCGGGATGTAGATCGGGTTCTCGGAGCCGACGTCCCGCAGGAAGAAGGAGAACGAGCCGCTGCCGGCCCGGACGTGAATCAGCGTCGATTCGGGGCCGGCTTGCGTTCGCGCGCTGTCGATCCGGCAGGCGACGGCGGCTTCGGCGCCCGGCGCGAAGCGGAGCGCGTCCTTTCGACGGGTCGCCTGTCCCCGGACGGCGCGGACGGAGCCTATCCGGCCGTTTTCGGCTTGCAGGGAGACCTCGGCCGGAGCATTTTTCCACAAGACGGTGATCGTTCGTTCCGGAGCGTCGCCTCCGGTCAGAAGGGCCGGAAATGCGCACAGTCCGGCGAAAATCAGGGCGAAAAGTTTTCGGTTCATTCGTTTTGGGGTTAGTTCTACGGTACAAAAATAACATATTTCCTCGCTTGGGCAAACGGCGGTCCAACTGCGATATGCCGTTTCTGCGGACCGTTGTTCGGGGAAAATTTGCTAACTTTGCGTAAAACGATCAATAACGAAGATGCCATGAGTCTCGAAAAACAGATCAACGATGAAATCAAGGCCGCTATGCTCGCCAAGGAGAAAGTGCGCCTGACCGCGCTGCGGGCCGTCAAGTCCGAAATCCTGCTGGCCAAGACGGCCGACGGCTCCGAAACGATAGCCGACGACGCCGTGCTGAAAATCGTCCAGAAGTTGGTCAAGCAGCGCCGCGAGTCGGCCGCCGTCTATACCGAAAGCGGTCGTCCCGAACTGGCCGAGAACGAACTGGCCGAAGCCGCCGAACTCGAAGGTTTCCTGCCTGCTCAGATGAGCGGGGTCGAGCTGGAGAGCGCTCTGAAAGCCATTATCGAGCAGGTGGGAGCCAAAGCGCCGTCCGACATGGGTAAGGTGATGGGCGTCGCTACGAAGCAGTTGGCCGGCCGTGCCGACGGCCGCGCGATTTCCGAAGCGGTGAAGAAGTTGCTCCAGCAGTAGAAACATCGGAGCCTCCGGAATATGCGGCTTGGATGGGGCAGGGCTCGCTTTCGGAACTGTCCGGGAAGGGCTGCGCAAGACGATACGTTCGCTTGTTCGGATAGAGGGCGGAAGGAAGCGTGGAATCGCCGGTACGGAAGTGTGTTCCCAAATTGTCGAATATGCCGGAACGCCGGCGGGCGGAAGTCGCGGGGATGTCCGAGCTTGCGGCGGATGCCGCGAGAGAATCGCCGGAGGCCCGGTGCGGACCGAACCGGAGCGAAGGGTCCGCGTTTTTTCGGGTACGGTGCCCGATGTACGGTTTTCTTCGGGAAAAACGGGAGCCGTTGCGAATCGGAACGGCTGACGAAGACGGGCGGGATCATGCCGGAATAATAAAAAGCGGGACGCAGCGCGTCCCGCTTTTTATTGCCGTTTTGCGTCCGGTCGCTAATAGTAGCTGATGTTTCGCCGGTCGCGGAAAGTAAAGGTTTCGCCGAATAGGACGGTCGTTTCCGTGCGGTCGTACCAGTTGTTCCGCTCGTCGCGCTGCATCGTGAAGTCGCTGACCAGCATGTCGCTCTCGATGTGGATATACTCCCCGAAGTCGTCGTAGGTGTAGACCGTGTTGCCCTCGCGGGCGATCGTGTTGAACAGGTCGTCGTTATACAGGTTCTGAGTCTGGCTCGTCGAGGTCGTGTTATCCTCGAAGGTTTTGACCACCTCGTCCTTGTACGAGAGCAGGTTGCCGTTCTCGGCGTTGAACTGGAACGTCTCGGTCGCTACGGCCGTGTAGCTGACTTTGACGTATTGCCCGTCCTCCTTGACATAGTTTCCCTCGTCGTCCGTCTTGTATTCCTCGCCGCTGTACTCGGTCACCCGCTGCGCGGGAAACTCGCCTGCATAGGTCGTCTCGGACCAGACCGTGCCGTCGGGGGCCTTGACCGTCATCCGGTCGCCGCTGACCTCGAACCCGAATTCGAGCCGCTGGCCTTGGGCATTGATGACGACGGACGTCAGGTTTTTCAGGAACCGGGGCTGGAAAACGTACAGGTAGTCGAGCTGGTTGTATTCGAAAATATCCTGCTCGACCTCGATGTACTTGCCGTGATCGCCGTACAGGAACGTGACCGTCATTTGGTCGCTCGTGATCGACGTAACGAGGCTGTCGGCATTGTACGTGCATTGGAAAGCGTATTCCACCGGGTTGTTCGCGGCGTCGTACCCTTTGATCTTGTACGAGGTAATATAGCCGTTGCGGTCGAACAGGGCCGTGTTGACGCCGTCGAACAGCGTGTCCACTTTCTGCACCTCGCCGAACAGCTTGGCGAAATGGAGGCTGTTGCTGTCCCATACGGTCGTTTTCTCGGTCGGCACGGGCGGATTGGGATCGCCTCCCTCTCCGCCTCCGTTGCCTCCGCCGTTTCCGTTGTCGTCTTTGCCGCACGAGAGCAGCAGCAGGGCGGCAGAAAGAACCAGGGCCGGCGCGAAATATTTCTTTATGGTCGTCATGTGTTTAAAATTGAATTGGTTGCGCTTTCTTTCGAATGCGTCGTCCGATTAAATAAAGCTGCCCTGCATTCGCATGCAGGGCGGCTGAGTATTTCCTGCGAAAAAGGTTAATAGGTGACGGTTCTGTCGAGCACCTTGCCGTTGTACGAGCCGCCGGAATAGGTGGCCTTGATCCAGTTCTGGTGCTCGTCGTACTCGTATGCGATGTCGAAACTCTTGCTTGCGTCGTCTATGTCTTCGACTCTCGTCATATCCAGATTGTCGTTGTAGACGGCTTTCTGCTGGATGTCGCCTCCGGTCAGTTCCGAAATCGAGTTGATCCGGTCGTCGTTGTATTTGCGGTCCATGGCTCCGAAAGGATCTATGATGTGGTGGACCAGAAGATTCCCGTTTTCCGGATTGACGGTGAAGGTTTCCGTGGTGGCATAGTAGCCTTCGGTCTTGCATTCCGACATGAACTCGCCGGAGAAGGCGATGGGCATGGCGCCTTCCTCATCCCCGTCGTAAACGATGTTGCCCTGGTCGCCCGATACGTTGATGGCGATCGAGGTGCTGTATTCGGCATCCGCGGCCGTGATGCTCGACAGGTTCTTGATGAAACGGGGCAGCCAGACTTTGAAATCCGTATTGAAAGACCAGCTGAGGTTGGTGAATATGTTATCCGTGCTGACGTATTTCCCGTGATCGGCGTAGCCCAGATCGATGGCGAACTCGTCCGTCGCGATCTTCGTCAGGCGGTTCTCTCCGTCGTAGGTGAGCGTGAAGTGGACCGTCGTCGAGCCGTACATTCTGTCGTAGGACGAGAGCATGCCGTTATCGTCGAATGTCAGGTTGTAGATGAACGTGTCGTCCAAATGGTTGCCGAAAACGGATACCGTTTTCACGTCGCCTTGGAGATTCATCCGCGAGCGCGAGCTTCTGTCCCAGATAATGGCCGGTTCGGTAATCGCGGGCTCGCCGGCATCCTGGGTAACGGTGATCGTTACGTCGTCGACTCCCTCGGCCTTGATGACGATCGTGGCGTTCTGCGGGTCGGTCGTCGTATTGCTCTGTGCTTCGACCGTGATCGTGCCGTCGGCCGTGCCTTCCGCGTTTTTGAGGGTCAGCCAGCCCGCCTCGGTCGTCGCTTTCCAGCTGACGTTCTCGGCCTTGACATCGATCGTCTTGGGGGTGTCGGGAGTCGCCGTGAAAGTCAGGGTTCCCGGAGTGGCGCTCAGCGAGCGTACCGGCGCTTCATCGTCGTCGTCGCACGAGACGGTGCCCAAAGCCAGCAGGCTGGCGCATGCGAAATAGAACAGTTTTTTCATAGAAAATGTTATTTAAGATAATGATAAGGAAATAATAGACCTCGGATTTCGACTTTGTGTTCGATGCATGAACTTTTTCTCAACGACCGTAACTCCTGGGTGAATCCGATTTGACTAAATCGAATCGGAATCGCACGATGCGTTGATTCTACATGCAAAGATAATTAAAAAATTGTAACGGACGGCCGATGTGCGTATTTCGGTCGGAACGTATCGTAGGTCCGGAAGGTCCGTTCGATACTTTTAGAAATAAATCGACCTTGTCGGGTGATATTTCGTAATATTTTCAGTGGTTTTTCTTGCGAATCAAAAGGCGATTCTTCGGACGAATTTTATGCCCGTTCGTCGTCGCGGGTAGAATCGTTGCGGTTTTCGGATGCGCGGTCTCCGGAAAACCGACATTCCGGTCTCGGTCGGCGGCGTAATCGGGGATGGGATTTTTACGTTGATTTCTTGCTCGTTAGCCTGTTTTTGCTATATTTGTACAAAACGAAAAGGAGCGTTTGCTTGTTGCGGGGAAAGCCGGGTCCGCGTCCGGCATACGCCGGACATCCGGTGCGGAATACGGGCGCAGGCCGGCGGGTTTCCGTCCGGGCAGGGAGCGTTCCCGATCACGAATCACCCGACAAATGAAAACGATCCTGTCGCTTGTCGCGCTGCTGGCCGCGACGGCCGGCCTTCGCGGTCAGGGCGGCGCCTCGGCCGACGATTCGGGACCGGCGCCCGACGCGTTGCGCGAGTGGAGCGTCGAAGAGACCGATGCCTTGCTCAGCGGACTATTGGCCGCATACGACGATTCATGGGAGGCCTTGTCCCGTTTCCGTTTTTCTTTCGTACGCTATGCACCGCGCGGTTACGACCGTAGCCGCAGTCGCTTTCTGCTTGCCGGGGTCGATCTGGCCGATCCTGCGACGGGGGCGGTGCGTTGGGGCGCGATGACGGCTCTCCGGGAGGCGCACGTGTCCGGCTCGGTGTCGGGCGGCGTGCTTCCCGGTACTTTCGCACTCGGCGCCGAAGCGGGACTCGGCGAGTTCGAGGCCGATCCTGCGGCCGACGTGCGGGGCGGGCGCTTCGGGTGGATGTTTGCCGAACGCAGGTTCCGCTACGGCCTGCGTGTCGGCGGAAGCACCGGGCTCATGCGCGGAGGCTGGGCCGTTTCTGCGGCCGTGTCGCGCCGTTGGGGACACGACGCCCGCATCCGGGGCGTCTATTCCGACGATTGGACCGTCTATGCGGCGGTCGCCAAACGTTGGGGCGAGCGTCATTCGCTGACGGCGTCGTTCGTCGAGGCTCCTTCCGAGCGGGGGCTTCGCAGTGCGACGGTAGCCGAGGCCTTCTCGCTGACGGGCGATCCGCTTTACAACCCGGCATGGGGCGTACAGCGCGGTCGGACGCGCTCCTCGCGCGTGAGCGTCGACCGTTGTCCGCTGGCTCTGCTCACATGGCGGTTCGATCCGCCGGACTCGCCCTGGCGGCTGACGACGACGCTCGCCGGCGCGTGGGGACATTCGTCGCTCAGCTCGTCCGACTGGTACGATGCTTCCAGTCCGCAGCCGGACTATTACCGCTATCTCCCCGGCTTCCTCGACAATCCGGAAGCGGCCGAAACGGTGCGCGAGGCATGGACGGGCGGAGATCCGCTCGTGACGCAGATCGATTGGGAGGAACTTTATCGGGCCAATGACCTGCGGGGCGATTCGTCGGCCGCCTATGTCGTGGCCAGCGACGTCAGCCGCCGCAAGAGCGTACAGCTCGTGTCCAGTTTTGCTTACGATCCGTCGACATGGGTGAGCCTGACGGGCGGACTGCGGGGGCATGCGGGCCGGACGACCTGCTTTCGCCGGCTCGACGATCTGCTCGGCGCGGCCTATCTGACCGACATCGATCCCTATCTGATCGACGACCGCTATTTCGGCGACCGTTTGCAAAACGATCTGCGTCATCCCGGCCGTCGGGTCGTCGAGGGCGAGGCTTACGGCTATTTTTACGATCTCGATTACGTGCGCTTGGAGTGCTGGCTGCTCGTGCGGCTGCGCCGCCGCAACCGACCCCGCTGGAGCGGCTATGCCGGTTTGCAGGCGGCCCGGATCGGGTTCTCGCGCAACGGGCGCTATGAAAAGGAGCTGTATGCCGGGCGGGCTTCGTTCGGCCGTTCCGAGCCGTTGCGCTTCACCGACTGGACGGTCAAGGCGGGCGTCGGATACCGTTTTTCGCCCCGTCACGGTCTGGCGCTCGATCTGGCCTGCGGCCGGCGGGCGCCGCTGGCCGGCGACGCGTTCGTGTCGCCTCGCTATCGCAACGAGACGGTTCCCGGGGTCGGTCAGGAACGTTTCCTGAGCGGCGAACTCGGCTACCGGCTCGACGCAGGGAGCGTGTCGCTGACGCTGAGCCTGTACGGGACGCTGTGTTCGGACGGGACGCAGGTCAGGCGCTATTACGACGATCTGGCCTCGGTTTACTCGGATATGATGCTGTCGCAAATCGGACGGCTTTACGCCGGGGCGGAACTCGGCGCCGAGTTCCGGCTCGCTT
>ERZ857503.591-NODE-591-length-26556-cov-3.213615_pt1 | contig 26556 bp, 13 predicted proteins | sample MGYA00519766_ERZ857503 | MGnify/ENA primary metagenome ERZ857503 (study PRJEB31778, sample SAMEA3449345) | human gut metagenome | biome: human gut; feature: human-associated habitat; material: faeces | place: United Kingdom | collected 2010/2012 ...
TCAACCTGCGCTACCGGAATTTCGACTTCACAATCGTCGGAACGGGCCGCACCTCGTTCGACACGGCACTGACCAACAAATATTTTTGGAACGGATGGAGCACGGGAACCTACTCGCATTTCGTGCGCGACAACATCGGCGGCGACTATCCCCGCCTAGCATACGTCAAGGCTACGAACAACTTCCAGAGTTCTACCTTCTGGCTGCGCGACGGGGGCTTCTTCAAGATTCAGAACATCGAACTGGGCTACAACGTCCGTTTCCGCGGCCGGTCGGCCGTCAAAGGACTGCGCGTCTTCGTGCGTGGCGCCAACCTCTGCACCATCAGCGGCATCGAGGACGTAGACCCCGAAAACATCAATGCCGGCGTTACAGCCTATCCGCTCTACCGGACCTTTACCGCCGGCTTCAAATTCACCTTTTAACCGACTACGGAGATGAAAAAACTGATAATCGCCCTGACCGCCGTACTGTCGTTCGCAGGCTGCTCCGATTTCCTCGACCCGCTGCCGAACGGCCACTATACGGATAAGAACCTGTTGGAATATCCCTCGATGATTCGCGGATTCGTGGAGAAGAGCTACGACCTGCTGCCCACATCCTACTCCGGCGGCGAATACGTCTACCTCGACGGCGCCACCGACGACGCGGTCATCACGGCGCAGACGCACGCCATGCGCCGTTTTGCGGTCGGTTCGGGGACACCTGCGAGCGACCCCTTCGAAACCTTCTGGATACGTAACTATCGCGGTATCATGTACGTCAACAAATTCCTCAAGGACCGTCTGGGCATCAATACCCGCTACATGATAGACAACGAGCAGAACCGCCGTCTGCAGCGTGCGTTACAGGGCGACGCCTATGCCCTGAGGGCATGGTACCAGTTCGATCTGCTGCGTAAATGGGGCGGCAGGGCCTCCGACGGGCGGCTGCTGGGATTCCCCATCGTACTCGAACCCATCGATGTCTTCGACGCCGACGCCGGCACGTTCGAACGCGCCTCCTACGACCAGTGTGTGGAGCAAATCCTGCGCGACTGCGATTCGGCGCTGGTTTACCTGCCCGCAGCCAACCGCGACTGGCTGGCGAAAGACGTTTCGGTGGAGGGCGCCGTGCGCTGGCACCGCTTCGACGGTATCGCCGTAAAGGCGTTGAAAGCCATGACCTGCCTGCAATGGGCCTCGCCGGCGTTCAACCCGGAGAACGACCCGAAGCGCTGGAACGAAGCGGCCCGGTACGCCGCCGAAGTGATGGACTTCAAGCTCACGCAGGACGGCGCCCACGGGTTCGATCCGACGGCCTCCTTCGCATGGACCGACGCCAACAGCCCCGAAATCATCTGGTCGTCGAACTACTCGAAGAGCAGTACGCTGGAAAACCTCTTCTACCCCGACGGATTCCTCGGGACGGGCGGCGTGGGACCGACGCAGAATCTGGTCGACGCTTTCCCTGCGGCGAACGGGTACCCGATCGGCCATCCGCTGGCCAATTACGACAAGACCATGCCCTACGCCAACCGCGATCCCCGGCTCTACTGCACCGTCTTCCACAACGGCGCCGAGGTCCGCCGCACCACCAACAACGAGCTGATGTACACGTTCGATACCTCGGTCGGCGGACGCGACGAGGCGGGCGGCGTCAACAACACGATGACCAACTACTACGTCCGCAAATACATCTACCTCGGCTGGAACAAGGCTGACGACAACATCCAGACGATGCCCAAGTCGATCTTCTTCATGCGCTGGACCCAAATGTGCCTGATCTTCGCCGAAGCCGCCAACCGGGTTTCAGGACCAACGGCGGCGCTTTACGGCTATACCCCCAAACAGGCCATCGCCTTCCTGCGCAGCCGCCCCACCAACAACGGTATACCGGGCGTCGGTTCAACGGCGGACCCCTATCTCGACGAATGTGCCGCTGCAGGCCGCGACGTGTTCGAAACGCTCGTGCGTAACGAGCGCCGCATCGAACTCTGCTTCGAAGGACAGCGGTTCTACGACCTCCGTCGTTGGGCCGTAGATGCTGCCGAACTCAATGAAGCGATTTACAAACCCCGGATTGCCACCGGGCAGGCAATCTCCTACGAGGAGGTCGAAAATCGCAACTATCCGTCGCTTTATGTGCCGATCCCTTACACGGAGGTTATCCGCATGAAGGGAGTAGTCCAAAATGAAGGCTGGTCTAATTGGGAATAAAACCGATAAAACGATACTTATGAAAAAAATACTTGCAACACTGCTGGCAGCCGCAACCTTTGCGGGATGCTACGACGAATACGTCAAAGATTACGATTACAGCGGCGTATACATCGCCTACCAATACGACCTGCGTACGTTCGTAGTCGGAGAAGGCATGAAATTTTCGGTCGGGTCGGTGCTCGCGGGCGTCATGTCCAACGAACGTGACCGCTCGGTCTACTACGCGCTCGACGACGAACTGGTGACCGGGGACCTCGCGCCCTTCAACGGGCTCGACGAACTGGGACAGCCTTCCGACCCGTTCACCGCCTTCGACGTGATGAGCGGCGGATCGACCTCCGGAACGGTGAGCCAAAGCTATGTCACCACGGCCGTCAAGGCCAGCGGCATCAAGGAACTGACGCCGCTGCCGCGCGAATACTTCACGGTCAGCAACGACGAGAAAATGACCATCCGGCGGGGCCGACACTCCGGAACAATCACCGTCCGAGCCGATTCGGCGGCTTTCCTGTCCGACATCCAAGCGAGCAACGAGCCCTACTACGCCATTGGATTCCGCATCACCAGCGCCGATGCGGACACAATCCTGCTCTCCAAATCGTTCGAGGTCATCGCAGTACGCTATGAGAACAAACTCTTCGGCAATTATTACCACGGGGGCGAAACCCATGTGGTGGACGCCCATGGGCAGGAACTTTCGAAAGAGGTGTATCCGACGGCCGTTCCCAGCGACGAGGGCACGCACGGCATCTACACGCTGACGACCGACGCGCCGGATGCGCTGACGACCAACTACATCGGCACGAAGGAGGGATCGGTGCGCCTGACACTCGACGGCAAGGAGATCCGCGTTTCGGGATCGGTGGACGGCACCCGGGAGGTCGAGGATCTGGGGAGCGGCTTCAACGGCGCGCGGCTGCTTCAAAACCGGAAGCTGTACCTCCACTACCGCTATCCGAACGGCGACGGAACCTTCACGGAGGTCCGGGATACGCTGACGTTCCGCAACCGCATCCGCGACGGCGTGAACGAGTGGCAGGACGAGAATCCGAAAAACTACGACTGATTCCGGCAATATTCAATCGAAACGGCCTTCGGCGGGATGAATCCGTCCGAAGGCCGTTTCGCATCGCCCGGCGGCGTCACTTGCGGGGCCGGTTGCGGAACGGAACGTCCATTCCGACGCCCGTATCGCCCTGTCGCTTCATCCACCCTTTCAGTTCGCGTTTCATGCGGTCGATCCGGGCCCGGTACGCAGGGTCGCCGATGCGGTTGTTCATCTCCCACGGATCGTCCGCAAGGTCGTAGAATTCGAATTCCGGGCGGTGCACATAACGCCCGACCAGTCTCCGGGCAACGGAATCCCGCTGCGCAGCGTCGGTCCAGACAGGCCACCAACCTTTCCGGTTGGCGGGATTGTCCAGATTCATGAAGGTCTTGTAAAACGAACTGCCGGGAAGCAGGTTCCAGATCAGGACATAACGTTCGTCGCGGATACTGCGAATGGGATAGGCATTGCCCGCAGTACAGTTGTTGTGCATGGCATAAGCATACCGGCGGGCCTTAGCCCGTTCGCCGAAAAGCACCTTTTTGAAACTTTTTCCGTCGAGTTCCCGCCGGCGGCGGCCTCCGGCAAGGTCGATGAAGGTCGGAAGCAGATCTTCGTACTGCACGACGGCTTCCGAGACGCTTCCGGGCCGGATGCGCGCCGGATAACGCGCCAGCAGGGCGCTGTGCACGCCGGGATACCAACAGGTCCATTTGCCGCCCGGAAGCTGGGGGCCCTGTTCACCGAGAAACAAAACCAGCGTATTGTCCAACTCGCCGCACTCGGTCAAAGTCTCCAATACCGAGCCGACCTCATTGTCCAAAGCCCGGACCTCGGCCAGATAATGGGTGAAAATCTCCCGCATACGCCGATCGCCGATGCAGTTTCCCGGCATGACGAGGCGCTCCGGGTCGAACTCGGAAGGGTCTCCCCAAGTCCATGGAGCGTGGGGATGGATGCTGCACACGAAAAGCAGGAACGGTCGGGAATCATCGCGCGTGATGAATTCCCGAATGCCGGAGGTATCGTAGGGAGCTTTCCGGCTCACGCAGTTTACCGGAAAGCCCGGCAACTCCTCGAAGCGGTACACGTCGGGATTGACGGGGTGGTTCTTGCCCGCACGGGCCACCCGGTAGCCCTCCTCGGCCATGTATTCGCAAACGGTCTTCGTGCCGAGAAACGTATCCTTGTGGTTAAGCCACGAACCGTGGCGTGCGGGATAGAGCCCCGTATAGAGCGACGCCCGGATCGGAACACTCATCGACATCGAAGCATAGACATTGGTCATCCGCAGCCCTTCGCGGGCCAGGCGGTCGATGTGCGTCGTTTCGAGGTTCCGGCCGCCGTAACAGCTTATTTCGGACGACAGCAGATCGTCCGCCACGATCACTACTATATTGGGTCTTCCGCCTTGTGCGGCGGTCGCCGCCGGCACGGGAAGAAGCCCTGACGTCAGGGCAGCCATCCGGATAAACCGGGTTGTACGGTCATACATGATATTCGGGGTTTAGTGATTGTAAATTTACAAACAGATCCCCGGGACAGGATGCCAGAATATCGTCAATTAATAACAAAAAATCGGCAGAGCACCCCCTTCGTGTATTTGAGAGCTATTGAAGGTCCGCCGATTGCCGGACAGCATAGCATAAATAGGAAAAAATGGCTATCTTTGTTTAGACTTGAACCTATGGATATGAACCTCCGCAGTATTTGTTTGTGTTTTACAGCGACAATCCTCACCGCCTGCACATCCCAAATCACGAATGTTTCGGTTGAACCCTTCGGAACCCTTTCAACGGGAGAGCCCGTTACGCTGTACCGCCTGACCAACGAAACCGGCGCCTCGATGGAAGTCATCGATTACGGCTGCCGCGTGGTACGGATATGCGTTCCCGACCGCAACGGCCGCATCGACGACGTGGTGGTCGGATACGGCGACATCACCTCGTTCGAAACGGGCAGCGAACGCTTTTTCGGCGCCCTGATCGGACGCTACGGCAATCGTATCGGCAACGCATCGTTCCCGCTCGACGGCGACACGGTGTACCTCACCCCGAACGAGACGCTGGGAGGCAGGCCCGGCCACCTGCACGGCGGAACGAAGGGATTCGACCGCGTAATGTGGCAGGGCGAACCATTGCTCGAAGCCGACCGGGCCGGCGTGCGGTTCTCGCGCCTGAGCCCCGACGGCGAGGAAGGCTATCCGGGCAACCTCGCCTGCACGGTCACCTACTGGTGGACGAAAGACGACGTCTGCCGCATCGAATACGAAGCCGCGACCGACAAACCGACGGTCGTCAACCTCTCGAACCACACCTATTTCAATCTCAAAGGGCAGAACGGCGGCTATGTAATGGACCACGAACTGCAAGTCGAAGCCGACCACTATTTCAGGAACACGGCCCAGTATGTGCCGGACGGAGCGATGCTGCCGGTGGAAGATACGCCTTTCGACATGCGCAGCCCGCATCGCATCGACTACGCCATAGACAGCCCCAACCGGCAACTGCACATCATGCGTGGTTTTTCGGTCTGCTGGGCATTACGAAACTACGACGGATCGCTGGCCAAGGCCGCAGACCTCTACTCTCCGCGCAGCGGACGCGGCGTGGAGACATGGACGACCGAACCGGGACTGCTGACCTACACGGGACGCGGACTGAACGGACAGATGATCGGCAAAAACGGCATCCCGCTCGAAAAATTCGGCGGCATGCTGCTGGAAACCCTCCACTTTGCCGACTCACCCAACCGTCCGGATTTCCCCGCCACGATACTTCGCCCCGGAGAACGTTACCATTCCGTCACAGAATTCCGTTTCTATGCAAAATAGACGTTCGCTGTGTACGCCCTTCGATGCTACATACTCCTGACGCTGCTGACAGGATTTTCCGGGTCCGGCCTCCCGACAGCCGCCTGTGCCTCCGAAACTGTCCCCGACGCCCCGAATTTCAACTTCACGCACTACAACTCGGGAAACAGCGAGCTGCCCTACGACCGGGTAAGTAAAATAGTGCAGGACCGCAAGGGATTCATCTGGTTCGGGACCTCCTCGGGACTGAGCCGTTTCGACGGCATCCGCTTCCGCAACTACACCAAAGAGGAGATGGGGTTGAAATCGGCCTATGTGATCGCCCTCTGCACCGATTCCGAGGGCAATCTCTGGATCGGAACCGATCGCGGAGTCTCGGTTTACGATGTCGACAAGGATCGCTTCGAACCGTTCCTCTGCGAAAGCGACATCGGCACGGTCATCCGCAACAAAGCCAACGTCATCCGGCGGGGACCCGACGGCGTGATGTGGATTTCGGTCAACAACCAAGGGCTTTTCGCATTCGATCCCCGCACGCAGACCCTGCGCAACCACTTCTTCGAGAACGGCCGGCAAACACTGCCGGTAAACATCCGCGCGCTGCATATCGACGCCGACAACGGCCTGTGGATCGGACTCTTCTACCATTCGTTCCTCTACATCGGCCACGACAGTACGGATCGTCTCCGGCTGAATGACGCCCGGGAAATCACGGAGTTCCGGAGCGACAACGTCGCGGCCGTCAACTCGGCACCGGACGACAGCGGAACGGTCTATGCAGCCAGCGCCCGGCGGGGGCTCTGCCTGCTGAACCGAAACAGCGGTCAAATCCGGACGCTGATCCCGATTCCGTCGCGCGGATTCACGCCCGAAGACCTGTATATCGACCGGGAAGGCATCGTCTGGATGTCTACCAGTGAAGGCGTATACCGCTACGACCCCCGAACGGATTCGGCCCGCAAACTCGCATATGACAGCCATAACCGTTTCTCACTCTCGGACAGCCATGCCTTTGCGGTCTTCGTCGACGCATCGGACGGCATCTGGATCGGCACGAACGTCGGAGGAGTGAATTATTGCGGCGCTTTCCAGCAACAATTCGAAAAGTACTACACAGCCGACGGCCGTTCGTTGGAAGACTGCCTCGTGCGGGGATTCGCGGCCGACAACGCGGGACACATCTGGATCGCAACCGAAAACGAAGGGCTGCTCCTTTACGATACGGAACGTCGCACGCTGAAGCGCGTCGCGCACAACCAACTTCCCAACACGCAGTTTTCGGTCTGTTACGAACCGGGAGCGCTGTGGCTCGGAACCGACAAGGGACTTTACCGACTCGACACCCGGACCCGGGCCGTGCGTGAATACGAAACGCTCGGCTATTCGACGACGATGCTGGACCAGCGCGTATTCGCCATCTATCGGACGACAAAAGGCGAACTGTTCGTAGGAACGACCGTAGGGCTGCTGCATTACGACCGTCAAAAAGAGGCGTTCGACCCGATCGACGGATTCGAAGGTATTTTCGTTACCGGCATGGATGAAGACGAGCGGCAGAGACTATGGGTGTCGACCTATGCCAACGGACTGATATGCTACGACCTGACGCAGGGTGAAATCACGGCCAACCACGTCGGGACGGAGGACGACCCGGGTCCGCTCAACATGCTCTTCTCGGTATTCGCCGGCTCCGGGGGACGCATCTGGGCCACAAGTTTCAACGGAGGATTCGGGTGCCTCGACACCGCCACCGGACGCTTCGAGAATTACGATACCCGTCGCTGCGACCTGTTGCCTACGAACATTTTCTTCCAGATACTCGAAGACCATGCCGGCACCGTATGGGTAAGCTCGGACAAGGGACTCTTCGCCTTCAATCCGCAAACAAAAGCCATCCGGCGGTTTACGATCTTCGACGGACTGCTGAACAACGATTTCAAAAACTGCGGACTTCGCTCCGCGGACGGCGACCTCTATTTCGGGTCCCGCAGCGGCTTCATCCGTTTCAACCCCGAAAAATTCGACCGGGAAAGCGGAAATCCCCGACTGGTCATCACCGAATTCCGCATCGGCAACGAGCTGGTCGTCCCCTCCGACGACGGGCGTTCGACCCTCGTCCGCAACGTGGATCACACCCGGTCCATCCACCTTTCCCCGCGGCAGAATTCGTTCGGATTCGGATTCGCCGTCCTCAACTCGAAACTGCCGCAGCTCAACACCGTAGAATGCCGGCTCGTCGGTTACGACACGCAATGGCGCCGCACGGTCGCCGACAACACGGTATTCTATTACAACGTGCCGGCCGGAACCTATTCGCTCGAGGTCCGCTGTCTGGCATCGGGCAGCGCACTGCCCATAAGCCACGAAACAGTATCAATCGTGGTAGAACAACGCTTCTATAAAAGCACGACAGCCATCGGACTCTACATCCTGCTGCTTGCAGGCGCGTTCATCGCCTTGTTCGAAGTATACTACAAACGGGCTATTGCCCGGGAGAAGCGCAAGCACGAAAACTACAAGAAACAGAAAGAGGCAGAGCTCTTCCAGCAAAAACTCACGTTCTTTTCGAATATCGTACACGAGATCAAAACCCCGCTGACGGTGATTCACACGCCTTTACAGCAGATACAGGCATCCGGGCACCTCAGTCCGGCCGATCGTGACAACCTGCAGGCAATCTGCAACGGCACGCAGTATCTCGACCAACTGGTCCGGGAACTTCTCGACTTCGTACGGGTCGAGAAGCACGGTTACAAACTCGAGTGCAAACCGATGAACATCGTCGAGCGTGCCGGATTCCTCTGTTCGACGTTTCAGGAAACCGCCAAAGCACGCAACCTGCGGCTCACATTTACGGCAGAAACGGACAATATCCGCATCGATGCGGACGAATCGGCCCTGAACAAAATCCTCAACAACCTGCTGCACAACGCCTTGAAATATGCGGAATCCTACATCGAGGTAAACGTCAGGTCACTCGAAGGGACGGCAACGGTCTCTATCACCAACGACGGACAGCCGATCACGCCCGAACAGCGTTCTGAAATATTCAAACCTTTCGTGCAGTATGACAACACTCCCGGGTCCCGAAGTTTCGGCATCGGGCTATCCCTCGCCCGTTCGCTTGCCGAAATGCACACCGGGACACTCGAACTCGCCAATGACACCGCCCGCACCACGTTCGTACTGACGCTGCCCGCTACAACACCCATCGCCGAAACAAAGGTCGTACAGGAGCAATCGGCTCCACAGGACCAGTCGCTGCCGCTGCTGCTGCTCGTAGAGGACAACCGGGAACTTACGGCCTATCTCAAGCACAAACTCGACGCCGATTACCGGGTCATCGCCGTACACGCGGCAGAAAAGGCCGTCGCCGTACTGCAGGAACAGGAGGTGGACATCATCGTTACGGACATCGCCCTGCCCGGTACGAACGGCATCGAACTCTGCCGCACGGTCAGCTCGGATTTCGATCTCTCGCACATTCCCGTCATCGTGACGTCGGCTATTTCGGACACCGCGACAAAGATCGCCTGCATGGAGGCCGGGGCCAGCACCTATATCGAAAAGCCATTCGGGCTCGACTACCTCGAGGCCTGCATCCGGGCCATTCTGGACAAACGCGCCCGGCTGAAGAAAAGCTACCAGAACACGCAGGAACCGCTCGACCCGAAGCAGTTCGGCTTGCAAAGCGCCGACGAGGAGTTCCTGCGCCGACTCGACGAGCTGATTATGCAGCACCTCAACGAACCGGCCTTTTCCAGCAAACAAATCGAAGAGGCGCTCTTTCTGAGCCGCTCGACGCTGATCCGCAAGGTCCGGGCACTGCTCGACACCACCCCGAACGACTATCTGAAATCCAAGCGGCTCTCGATTGCGGCCCAGCTTCTCGCCCAAAACAAATGCCGGATCAGCGAAGTCTGTTTCACCGTAGGATTCAACTCCCCCTCCTATTTCGCCAAATGCTTCAAGGAGCAGTTCGGGGTATCGCCGGCCGAGTATCAGAAACAATAGACCCCGGTTGCCGAAAACTCGCCGATACGACGATTTTTCCAACCGATGCGACGATTTTTCCATTCCCGGTCCACCCTGTTCCGTCGTAAAACAAAAGCTCCTACATTTGCCGATGAGGACCTCAACGCTGCCATGCAGCCGGCCGAACGGATTTCGGATCAACCTAAAATCAACCCTTATGAAAAATCCCAAACTATTCCGTGCGGCAGGCACCGGAGCCCGGTGGCTCTTCATCGCCTGCCTCACGCTGTTCTGCTGCCAAAGCCTGTGCGCACAATCACAGAAAAATGCGGACCATGTCTGTACGGTCCGCATTCTGGACGACGACGGGAAGCCCGTCTCCGGCGCCGCCGTCATCGTGAAAGGCTCGAACACGGGCGAAATCTCCGACGCCAAAGGCTTCGTCCGCTTCCGCAACATTCCGCGCGACGCCACGCTGCTGGTGACCTACCTCGGCATGGATGCCCGCGAGGAACCGGTCAACGGCCGCTCCGCATTCGACATCAAGCTCTCGCAGGGCAGTCTGGTGATGGACGAACTGGTCGTGGTCGGTTACGGCGTACAGCGCAAACGCGACCTCTCGGGAGCCGTAGCTCAGGTCAAAGGCGATTTGATCAATGAATTCGCCAATGTCTCGGTGGCGCAGGCGCTTCAAGGACGTGTCTCGGGCGTGCAGATCAACCAGTTGAACGGACAGCCCGGAGCAGCCATTCAGGTCCGCATCCGCGGCGCCAACTCGATCAAGGGCGACAACGAGCCCCTGTGGATCATCAACGGATTTCCCGGCAACATCAACATGATCAACACGTCGGATATCGAGTCGGTCGAAATCCTCAAGGATGCCTCGGCGACGGCCATCTACGGCTCACGGGGAGCCAACGGCGTAGTGATCGTCACGACGAAGGGCGCCAAGGAGGGCAAGATCCGGGTGAGCTACGACGGCAGCGTCGGCATCCAGACCCTCTACAAGCAGATGGACGTGCTGAGCGGCGACGAATACATGACCTATCTGAACGAAAAGGCCCGCGTCAACAGCCAGCCGGCAGTCTTCACACCCGAACAGATCGCAGACAACGTATGGAACACCAACTGGCAGGACGAAATCTTCCGGTCGGCCGTAATCACCAACCACGCCGTGGACATTTCGGGCGGCGGTCCGACTTTCAAGGGATCACTCGGCCTGAGCTATTTCAATCAGGACGGCATTGTCAAAGAGGGCGGATACGAGCGCATCTCGATTCGCACGAATCTCGAATACAACATCTCGAAGTACATCTCCGCCTCGGCAAACATCATCTTCAGCCGATCGAATCACGACCAGATGAATTCGCAGGGCGGCAGTCGCGGCACGTCGGTAATCAACTCGGCCCTCACGGCCTCGCCGCTGGCCACGCCGCACTACGACGACGGCTCGTGGAACGACTTCCAGACGCAGCCCACCGCCGGCATGAATCCCGTGGCCTATCTGCACGAGGTGAAAAACCGGCGGTATGCGAACCGGCTGCTGGCCAACGCCGCCCTGACCGTGAAACCGGTCGACGGTCTCTCGATCCAGATTGCCGCAAACGTTCAGAACAGTCAGGCGCGAAGCGACTATACCCGTTCGCTCGCCTATCCGAACTACGACGGTGCAGCATCGATCGATTTCAACGAGGTGGTCGACATCACCAGCAATAACATCATTACCTATGATAAAGGCTTCGGCAGGCATCACATCAACGTTATGGGCGGTATCACTTACGAACAAAGCGTTTCCAAGGCCGTCGGCACGGGAACCGCATCCGGATTCCTGAGCGACGTGGTGGAATCCTACGACCTCGACGCCGCGGATGTCAAGGGTCTGCCCACATCGAGCTACTCCGACTGGCGGATGCTCTCGTTCCTAGGGCGCATCAACTACAACTTCGACAACCGCTACCTGCTCACCGTAAACTTCCGGGCCGACGGTTCGTCGCGTTACAGCAAGGGCAACAAGTGGGGCTATTTCCCCTCGGCGGCCGTCGCATGGCGCATTTCGCAGGAACAGTTCCTCCGGCAGGCCGACTGGCTGTCGGATCTCAAACTGCGCGTCGGATACGGCGTAACCGGCAGCACCGCCATCTCACCCTATTCGACGCAGAACACACTCGAATCGGTCAACGTCGTGTTCGACAAGACCACCACCGTAGGCTACGCCCCCAAGAACACCTACCTCGGCGACCTGCGCTGGGAGACCACAGCGCAATGGAATGTAGGTATCGATCTGGCGTTACTGAACAACCGCATCCGCCTGACGGCCGATTATTATCACAAAAAAACGACCAACCTGCTCAACGACGTCGAGATGCCCCGGTCGAGCGGCTACACCACCGCCCTGCGCAACGTCGGGGCGATCCGGAATGCAGGCGTCGAATTGCAGCTCGACACGCGCATCGTCGACAAGACCGTGAAGTGGGATTTCGGGGTCAATCTCTCGGTCAACCGGTCGAAAGTGCTTTCGCTTTCCGAGGACAAGGACATCTTCGGAAGTACGGTAAGCAACACCATTATCAGCGACCAGCTCAACCTGATGCGCATCGGCGAACCGATGTACGTCTTCTACGGCTACGTCGAGGAGGGATACGACGATAACGGACAGCTCGTCTACAAGGACCTCGACGGCGTGGACGGCATCACGCCGGCCGACAAGACGATCATCGGCAACCCGAACCCCGACTGTTTGCTCAATTTCAATACAGCAGTCAGTTACAGGGGATTCACGCTGAGTGCATTCTTCCAAGGCTCGATCGGCAACGACATCTACTCGCTCAGTATGGCCTCGGCCGCCTACGATTACAGCTCGAATGCCAACACCCTGCGCGAAGTGCTCTACAACCACTGGACCCCCGAAACGCCCAACGCCAAATACCCCAATCTCCGTCAGGATATCGCGCTGAAGATGTCGGACCGCTTCGTCTACGACGGCAGCTACATGCGCCTGAAAAACCTCGAGCTGAGTTACAACATCCCGTGCGGCAAAAGCCGCGTCATCAGCAAGGCCCGCGTCTATGTCAGCGCACAGAATCTCTGGACAATTACTTCCTATCCGTTCTGGGACCCGGATGTGAACGCCAAAGGAGGCAGCTCGTCGCTCGCTCAGGGCATCGACGCCAGCAGCTATCCCGGAGCCCGGACTTTCACGCTGGGATGCCGGCTTGTTTTCTAACGACCTAACCACCGTAAACCATGAAACACATCCTATTCATACTGCTGGCCGCCGCCGGTATCGCAACGTCGCTCCCGTCGTGCGAAAAATGGGAATTTCTCGAGGAACATCCCAAAAAGGTAGACGCCACGACCTTCATGTCCAATGCGGCAGAGGTGCAGAGCGTCATCAATTCGATCTATTATCAACTGCGCCGCCAGATGGGATTCGGGCGCTATCTCTCGGTGCTGAGCGAAAGCCTGGCCGACTACTGCTACGGACGGGGAAACTACGCCACCTCCTATGCCACGGGCCTCACCTCGGGCGGAGTGAGCTTCACGAACGACACATGGGCCGTTCTCTACCGGGCGATCCGCTTCTCGAACGAAATACTCTCGCAGATCGGCGATGCGAAGCTCTCGCAGATCGAATACGACCATCTGAGCGGCGAAGCACGCTTTCTGCGTGCCTTCAGCTACTCATACCTAGCCCGTTATTACGGCGCCGTACCTTTCTTCGACGAGCACAACATGAACGACTTCAACAAGCCGCGTACACCCGAACACGATATCTGGGAATTTGTCGCCCGGGAAGCTGCCGATGCTGCCGACCTGCTGCCCGAAAGCGTCGCCCAGACGGGACGCCCCGCCCGCTATGCGGCATTGATGCTGGAGACTGAAGCCCTGCTCTATCTCGAACGCTGGAGCGAAGCCGCTGCGGCCGTCGGCGAAGTGGTCGACTCGGGCCGCTACGGGCTGGTGGAGGTTTCGAAAGCCGACGATTACGAAAACCTCTACGGAACGACGGCCAACGCCACGCGCGAGGAGATCTTCTATTTCAAATACAATCAGGATGACGGCAACAACTTCATGTCGATGTATCTTTGCCGCCCGAATCCGGTGCGCGACGGCGGAAACGTCGGCATCTATACCGACTATGAGAAAAACCTCTTCGTCAAAGGATGGGACAAGGCCGACCTGCGCTATCAGTACAACCTCTGGATACAGACCGGCAACGGCACGCTCAATTCGCTGACGAAAACGGGCATGATCTGTCTGAAGTTCCGCGATTACAACAGCACGGGAGCCGCCAACGACTTCCCCGTGTACCGTTATGCCGATGCGCTGCTCTACTACGCCGAGGCAATTTGCCGCCGCGACGGTAAGCCCGACGAAACAGCTATGGAGGTGCTTAACCAAGTGCATCGCCGCGCCTACGGCCTGAAACCCACCCGTCCGCAGGGCTCGGACTTCCGGCTGGCCGACTATGCAACGCAGGATAAGTTCATGGAGCTGCTGCTTCAGGAGCGCGGCTATGAAACCGCCTTCGAAGGGAAACGCTACTGCGACCTGAAACGCTGCGGCAAACTGGCCGAATATGCCGTAAAAGCGGGCCGTATCGCAGCCGAATCGGAGGTGGGTCCCGCAGCCTACTGGTGGCCCGTACCCGCCGACGAGTTCAACTACAACACTTCACTCGATCCGACCAAGGATCAAAACCCCGGATATTGATAAAACACATGAAAAAAGCAATCATCTATTTCACGATCGCTCTCTTCACCGCAGCCTCCTGCGGCAAGGAAACCCCGGCCCCGGCGCAGCGCTGGTCGCAGGAGCGCGCCAACGCATGGTATGCGGAGCAGGAGTGGCCCGTAGGCTTCAACTACGTCGCGGCCACGGCCATCAACCAGTTCGAAATGTGGCAGGCGGAGAGTTTCGATCCGAAGACCATCGATTCCGAAATGTCAAAGGCCGAAGGGCTTGGATTCAACACGGTCCGCATCTTCCTGCACGACATGCTATGGGAGGCCGATCCCGCAGGATTCAAACAGCGCATCGACGCATTCCTCGGAATCTGCCGCAGCCACGGAATCAAGGCCATCGTGACCTTCTTCACCAACGGCGGCCGGTTCGAAAACCCGCAGCTCGGCAAACAGCCCGAATCGATCCAAGGCATACACAACTCGCAGTGGATACAGAGCCCCGGAGCCCCGTCGGTCAACGATCCGGCTTCGTGGCCCCGCCTCGAACGCTACGTCAAGGACATCCTCACGACGTTCCGCGACGACGACCGCATCCTGTTCTGGTGTCTCTACAACGAGCCGGAGAACTTCAAACAGGGCGCCCAAAGCCTGCCGCTGCTGCGCGAGGTCTTCAAATGGGGGCGCGAAGCGAACCCCTCGCAGCCGCTCTCGTCGCCGCTCTGGATATGCCCCGGCGTACACGGCACGCGCAGCAATTTCCCGATCGTCTCATTCCTCGGGGAGAACTGCGACATCATGACGTTCCACTGCTATTACGGTCCGGAAGAGATGGAGACCTTCATCTCCCTGATGAAGCAGTTCGGGCGGCCCGTAATCTGCCAAGAGTACATGGGGCGTCCGCGCTCGACCTTCGAGGAGATCATGCCCATACTCAAACGCGAGCAGGTCGGAGCCATCAACTGGGGCCTCACCGCCGGAAAGTGCAATTTCCATCTTCAGTGGTCGAGCAAGGCCGGCGATCCCGAACCCGAAATCTGGTTCCACGACATCTATCGACTCGACGGCACCCCGTACAGCCAGCGGGAGGTAGACTTCATCCGTTCCATGACGCAAGACAAAACCATGAATAACCGCTAATTCCACCGAATATGAATCTTCGACAGAACATATACAACCTCGTGCTGCTGGCGCTGGCCCTTTCGACAGCCGCCTGCACCAAGCCGTCGGCTGACGAAAACCCCAATCCCAAACCGGGTACGGGCGGCAGCGACCCCGGGCCCGTCGATACGGAGATATCTTCGATCCACGACCTGAACGCGACGCAGGGATACCTCAATTCGCACGCCTCGGAGTGGCAGACCAGCTCCGTGGAGATGGACTTCCGATCCTATACGATCCTGCGCCACAAAACCCCGCTCGCGGCCATCAACGCCCGTTATCCCCGTATCAAACGGCTCGCCGACGGCACGTTCCTGCTCACCTACCAGCAGGGAGCCACGGCTCACAGCGTCTACTACGCCCGCAGCAACAATTTCTACATCTGGACCGCTCCCGAAGAGGGGCTCTTCCCATCGTGTGCGCAGAAACAGTACGAAAACGACGTGGACGATACGGCTCTGCATTCGTCGTCCGACGCGATCGTGCTGGCCAACGGCGACATCCTTTCGTTCGTATCTTTCCGGCTCAAGAACGGTTACCGGACCAACAACCTGAACAACGGCATCAAGATGCGCCGCTCGACCGACAACGGCAAGACCTGGGACGAAGCCCGGGTCATCTACCGCGGCACCACCTGGGAGCCTTCGGCCGTGCAGCTCGCGTCGGGGGAAATCCATGTCTATTTCACCAGCGCCGACCCCAACAAGGGCGATTCGGGAACCGCCCTGCTCCGCTCGACCGACAACGGTGCGACATGGACCCATGTGGGCAAGGTGATCCGCGAGAACGCCGGTACGGCGACGGACGGTTCGGGCGACCCGATCTACACCGACCAGATGCCCGTGCCGATTCAACTGAACGGCTCGGACGAAATCGCCGTTGCATTCGAGGCCCGGTTCGGACGCAACGGAACCGGCGACCAGTATCACCTCGGAATGGCCTACACCCGCGACAACTGGGCGGCGGGCGGACTGACGGGGACCGAGGAAGGCCCTACCGATAAACAGAAGAATCTCTTTCTGAACCAAGCGGCACCCTATCTCCGGCAGTTCCGGTCGGGCGAGACGCTGCTTTCGTGCAACATCAGCCAGCGTTTCAACGTCCGTCTGGGCGACTCCAAAGCGCGCACATTCGGCGAACCGGAGCAGCTCTACGCCGAACGCGGCGTGATGGGATCGGTGGAGATTATCGACGACCACACGTTTGCCGGCGTCTTCCCGGCGGTGTTCACCCAAGACGTGGACGGCAAAGAAACCGACTGTGCCAACCTCATGCTGGCGAAGTTCGTCCTGAATCACCGCATCAACGCCGCGCAGTTCACACCCGCCCTCACCGGCAGCAGCTCCCATTGGAAGGACGTGCAGGATGCCTTGTTCATCGGCAGCGTCTCGCAGGCCCAAGCCGTTTTCCGCTTCGCCTACGACGACACCAACCTCTATTGTCTTGTGGAACGGCTCGACAGCGGGCTCGATGCGGCAGACGGTATCGACCTGATGATCCAGAGCGGAAACGCCACCGGAGACCCGCTGATCCTGAAAATCACCCCCGATGCGGCCAAGGGCACGCTCGTATGCGACAATACGGCGGTGACGTGCGCTGCGACCGTGCTCGGCACCTTCGACGAGACGGACAACGACCGGGGCTATGTGGTCGAACTCGCCATCCCGCGCGACCGGATCACCGTGGCCGCAGACCGGATACTCTTCAACGCCGTGCTGCACGACTCCGCCGGCGACGACACCTTCACGGGACTGGCTGCCGGCAACTACGACAAATGGCTGCCCGTCGAACTGAAAGTGCCGGCAGAACCCGTTCCCGAGCCCGAACCAGGAGACGACGACAACGGCCGCGGTCCCGGATGGAGCAACGGCGACGAAGTCAACCCATGGAAATAACCGTTAACAACCGAAAACCATGAAAACACACCATATCATCTTCATTGCGGCCACAATATGTGCATCGTTAGGATGTTCACAACACGAAGAGGAGAACGGCCTGCGGCCGCAGCAGCCGGACACGAAGCTGTCGATCCGGTCGATCGTCGCGGAGCCCATCGCGAAAACCCGCACAGCACTCGACAACCAGCGCAACGTCGTCTGGAAATCGGGCGACCGGATTCAGGTGTTCAGCGCCGGGAATCCCTCCGGAGCACCCTATGTCACCGCTTCGGACAACACCCGCACCGGTATTTTCAATCCGGTCGAAAGTTCGAAATCCGTCGACGACGCGCAGCGCTATGCCGTCTATCCGGCCGACGCCCTGACGAAGGGGCTCTCCGGCGACACGTTCGAAATCGACCTGTCGGCGCTGGCCGGACAATCCTACGCATCGGCCCTCGGCGCAGGGTCCGACATCGCGGCGCTACCAATGGTGGCCGCGACCAATGACAATACGTTCGAATTCAAGAACGTCTGCGGCGGCCTGCTGCTGCGCGTCAACGACTATCAAGCGCTGGGCATCAAGATCGCACGTATCGAAGCGACGGCCCGCGGCGGGGAGCAGATCGCCGGAAAAATCTCGGTGGAGGCCGCGACGGGAACCCCGCGACTGAATCAGGGAACGACGGGAACCTCGGTTACGGTGGACTGCGGAAGCGGAGCCAACATCTCTTCGAACGGCGACCTCTCGAAACCGGACGGCTTCCTCGTTTTCCTGCCCGCCGGAACCTACGCACAGGGATTCTCGTTCAGGATCACCGACACCGAGGGCTGCCGCTACGAGATAGAGACGGCACAAGCCGTGACCGTGACGGCCGGCGTCGTAACGCCGCTGCAAAGCCTGCCGCTGACGCGCTATTACGGTTCGGCGAACTGTTACCGGACGGACGCCTCGGCCCAGACCCTCTCCATCGACGCCACGCCTTATTACACGTTCAGCCAAAACTATGTGCACGAGGAAATCCGCTGCACGGACGCTTCCGGAGCGCCGGCGGGCCTCCCCGCCAAGGCGCAGATCGTCTGGCAGCAGCCTGCCGCCGGGGCTTCGGGCAGCGTGGTCGATACCCCGACGATGGAGGGCGCGACGCTCAAGGTGCCCGTCACCGGCACGAAGGGCAACGCCGTGGTGGCCGTATGCAAGTCGGACGGCACCATCCTCTGGTCGTATCATATCTGGGTCAGCGAGGCACAGGACATAGCGTGCCGGTTCGAAGAGGCCGGGGCCTACACGATGCTCGACCGCAATCTGGGAGCCACCTCGGCGACCCCCAAGGACCGCAACGCCTACGGTCTGTTCTACCAGTGGGGCCGCAAGGACCCGTTCGCCCGCAACCTGACCGCAACGCGCCCGGGCGGCAAGCCCTATGAGAGCACTCCGAGCGATCTGGTGAAGACCGAAGACGCCACGGAGGCGACCGGAACCATCGCCTATGCGACGCGCAACCCGCAGACCCGTCTGCTGGCAGCCAAGGAGTGGTATGTCGGTGCGGGCGGCAACGACCTGCTGTGGGGCGGCACGGCAGATGGCTCCGTCAAAACGGTGTACGACCCCTGTCCGGAAGGATACCGTGTTCCCGAGGCCCGGCATTTCGCCGAGATGAAATTCACGTCGAAAGCCGAATGCGACGCGAACTACGGCCTGCTGCTCGCCGTCGACGGCGAAGGCACGAAATCGTACTTCCCCACGACGGGCTATCTCGAAGCGAACAAGGCTGCCGCCATGTATCTGGAATACCGCGGATACATGTGGCTCAACGCCGGTGGCAACGCAGAGAACCGCTTCTTTGTCAACAATGCGAGCGTGACCATCAAGAACGAGCCGCATGCCAAAGGTATGGCCGTGCGCTGCGTGAAGACCGAGCAATAACCGAACAGAGAATATCCAACAAACGAAACGTACAGCATGAAAAACACGAAATTCGCACTCGGCCTCCTCGCGGTGCTGCTCTGCGGCAGCGCCGGCGCCCGGAACGGCGAGGTGAAAATGCGCGAGGGAACCATCACGCTGCCCGCCTACCAGGTGAACGCACCGGAGAAGGCGCCGCTCTTCGAACGCGACTTCGCCTACCAGCGGGCCCGGCGCGGCGTCTATCCCTACGCCATGAACGATAACCCGACCAACGAAAAGGCCGACACCACCTATCGGGCGTTGTTTCTGGAAAACGACTATCTGGAAGTGTGCGTACTCCCCGATATCGGCGGAAGACTCTTCTACGCCACGGACAAAACCAACGGCTACGAGATTTTCTACCGCCAGCATGTGATCAAACCCGCCAACGTCGGCATGCTCGGTGCATGGATCTCGGGCGGCGTCGAATGGAACGTCTTCCACCACCACCGCGCAACCAGCCAGTATCCGATCGACTACAAACTGGTGGACAACGGCGACGGTTCGAAGACGATCTGGGTGGGCGAAATCGAGAAGCGCCACCGCATGTCGTGGGCCATCGGCATGACGCTCTATCCCGACCGCTCCTACATCGAGGTGAAAGGCCGCTTCTTCAACAACAGCCCCGACCGGAACTCCATGCTGCACTGGAACAACGTCGCCACCCACGCCAACGAGAACTACCAGATCGTATTCCCGGAGAACACCGAATTCGGAACGTTCCACCACAAGAACAGCTTCATGCGCTGGCCCGTTCCCGATGCGCCCTACTGCGGCAATCCGGACTACATCGGCAAGGACGTCAGCTACTGGAAAAATCTCCCGGCTCTGATGGGCGGATCGGTATTCGTCTATGACCTGCAGGACGACTTCATCGGCGGATACGACTACGGCAAGAACGCCGGCACGATGCTGGCCGGAAACCGACACATCAACAAAGGCGGCAAATTCTGGACATGGGGCCACATGAACTACGGCCACGAGTGGGACTGCAAAACCCTCACCGACGAGGACGGAGCCTACGTCGAACTGATGACAGCCGCCTACTCGGACAATCAGCCCGACTACTGCTGGCTCAACCCCTACGAGACGAAGGAGTTCACGGCCTACTGGTACGGCATCCGCGACCTGAAACACGTCAACCGCGGCAACGAACACGCCACGGTCAACATGGAGGTCGGCGCCGACGGACGGCTGCATCTGGCCGCCAACGTGACCCGCATCCGGCCCGACGCCCGCATTGTCGTGCGGCACGGCGGCAAGACGCTCTACGAGACGACCGCCCTGATCGCTCCGGACAAACCCTTCGCCGCCGACACGAAAGTCCCGGCCGAAGAGGTCGCCGAACCGTCGGAGGTAACCATGTACCTCTACGACTCGGAGGGCAGCGAGCTGATCAGCTACCACCCCTACAAGCTGGACCGCACCAAGCCCATGCCCGATCCCGTCGTGCCGCTGAACCCCGATCCGAAAAGCGTGGAGAACACCGAGGAGCTCTACTACCTCGGCATGCGGAATCTCCAGTTCCACAACGCCCACGTCGATCCGAACGACTATTTCTTCGAGGTCGTCCGCCGCGACCCGGGAGACGTGCGCGCCAACACGCAGCTCGGCATCCACTACCGGAAGCAGGGCGATTTCGCCCGGGCCAAGAAGCACCTGCGGACCGCCCTCAAACGGCAGACCGCCAACCAGACCCGCGTCAGCGACGGGGAGTCGATGTACAACCTCGGCCTGATCCTGAAAGCGGAGGGCAGATACGCCGATGCCGTCGATACGCTGTACCGCGCGGCCTGGGACTACGAGTACGCCTCGGCGGCCTATTTCCAACTGGCGCAGATTTCGTCGCTCACGGGCGACAGCGGCCGGGCGCTTCAGGAGGCACAGATGGCCGTCGCCTACAACGGCATGAACCTCGATGCGCGCAACCTGCTGACGACCCTGCTGCGCCGCTCCGGCCGGCAGGAGGAGGCTGCCCGAACCGCCGCCGACGTCGTGGCGTTCGATCCGCTCAACTATTACGCAACCTACGAACTGGTCCGCATGGGGAAACTCCCCGAGGAGACCTTCACACGGCTGCTGCGCGGCGTGAGCGAATCCTATCTGGAGCTGGCGCTCTACTACATGAACAACGGTTTCGGCGACGAGACGGACGACATCCTCGCCCGGAGCGAGTCGATAGCCCCTTACCCGACCGTGGAGTACTATCAGGCCTGGCGGGCCGACGCCCGGGGCGACCGCGCGGCCGCCGCGAAACTCTTCGCCAAGGCCGAGACCGGGAGCACGGATTACGTCTACCCGTTCCGGCTGGAGACGGTCGCCGTCTACGAAAAAGCCCTGAAATACATGCCCGGGAGCGCCAACACTTGGTATTATTTGGGCAACCTCTACTTCCAGAAGCAGCCCGCACGCGCCATGGAGTGCTGGAAAAAGGCCGTCGAGATACGTCCCGACTTCGCCATGGCCCTGCGCAATCTCGGCTGGGGCAGCTTCTTCTTCGCCGGAGACTGCCCGGCCGCGGCCGAATGGTACCGCAAGGCGATCGAAGCGGACCGGGAGGGCAACGCCATCTTCCTTGCCGAGTGCGACGAGATTCTGGAACGCATGAACGCTCCGCTGCAAACCCGCTACGAACTCTTCGCCGGCCGGGAGGCGCTCTATGAAAAGCGCTACGACTCGGAGACGAAGGCCATCAAGCAGCGCATTCTCCACGGCGAATACGAGGAGGTGCTCCGGCCGCTGCTCACGCGCTTTTACAGCCGCCGCGAGCATATCGAGGACCTGCACGACATCTATGTCGACGCCTGCCTGCTCTCGGGCCTCAAGGCCCGGAAGAACGGCGACGACCGCAAGGCCCTCGAATACATGCTGATGATGAACGAATATCCCGAAAACCACGGATACGCCCATCTGGAGTACTACGCCCGCGACGCACAGGTCTACTACAACATCGGACTGGCCTACGAACGTGTCGGCGACCGGCGCAACGCCCGGAAATATTTCAAGATGGCGTCGCAGGTCGAAGTCCGCGACGCGGACGGCATCTACAACTACGAAAAAGCGCTCGCGATGCGGAAAATCGACCCCAAAGCCCCGGTCGGCGGAATGCTCCGCAAGATCGTCGAGACCGGAGAGGCCGGCGTGACGGACTATGTTCAGCGCTTCTTCGAGAGCTTCGGCTACGGAGAGTATCCCGAGGATGTGAACGCACGCGCCTACTACATGCAGGGCATCGGCCACAAGGCGCTGGGCGACGAGACCCGGGCGGCGGAGTGTTTCCGCAAAGCCTTGGAACAGCGCAACGACCACCTTTGGGCCAACTATTATCTCGGAAACATCCGATGACCTCCCATCGCACATGTCAAACCCCGGGGGCCGGCAGGCCCGGCCCCCTCTTTACCCTTCCGACCCCATGAATCCACGCATCCTCCCCCTGCTCGCCGCCTGCATCCTGACGATCGGTCCGGCCGCCGCCGAAGAGAAGCCGGTCCGCCTGCACACGCTCGGCGAGATGAACACGGCCGCCGCGCCGCTGAACTCCCACGCCGGAGCGGAGCGGTACAGCGTGCTCGAATCAATTCACGCATACCGGCAACTGATCCCGGCCGCGAAGCTGAAAACCGACCGGACGGCCATCTACCCCCGCATCAAGCGGATGGCCGACGGACGTTATATTCTCTTCATGCAGGGAGGGCAGATCGCCTCCCGCATCTACTACTGCACAAGCGACGACCTCCTGCACTGGAGCGACACGGAGGTCCTGTTCGAGCCCTACGCCGTCACGACCTCCGAGGGCAGCGACACGCGCTGCTTCTCGACCGTCGATGCCGCCGTGCTGGCCGACGGCGACCTGCTCGCCGCCTGCTCGTTCCGCGCCTCCAAGGGTTACAAACACAACGTCGGCTGCGGAATCATGCTCCGCAGGAGCCGCGACAACGGGGCCACATGGTCCGACGAACAGGTGATCTTCGAAGGCACCAACTGGGAACCCTACCTGCTCCAACTGCCCGACGGACGCATCCAGTGCTACTTCACCGACTGCCTGCCCGCGACCCGCAATTCGGGCACCTCGGTCATCACCTCCACGGACAACGGCCGCACATGGCACGGACACATGCGCGTCTGCCGGCAGTACAAGTACGACGACAAGGGCGTGCGGATCTTCACCGACCAGATGCCCTGCTTCCGCCTGCTCAACGACGGAGAGACGCTTTTCGGGTTCCTCGAAGCGCGTCTCGAACCCGACGGTCCGCAGGGAAACAGCATCTACACGATGTCGGCCGTCCGCAACCGGGGATTCGACTGGCAGCCGCTCGGCGAGAACTCGGCCGGTCCCGCCGACCGCGAAACGAACCTCTTCAAGGGGTGCGCCGGATATGTATCAACCTTCCCGTCGGGAGAGATCGTCGTTTCGTGCAACATCGACCGGATGTTCAGCCTGAAAATCGGCGACAGCCGGGGCCGCATCTTCAACGGACGGTCGTGGGACGAGGACTGGTACCGCCCCTTCGAGGGCAAAGGCTTCTGGGGCAGTCTGGAACCGATGGACGCCCACCGCGTCATCGGCGCGATGCACTGCGACGAGGGCATCCAGATCGGTGTTTTCTACCTCAACCACCGCATCGACGCCCCGAAAGCCCGCATCCGCCCGGACGGCGACGGCCGGGAGTGGCGCAACGACCAAGCTCTGTTCATCGGCAGCGAATCCCCCACCGAAACGATCTTCCGGGCCTGCCACGACGACAAACGGCTCTACCTGCTGACCGAGCGGCTCGATTCTGCGTCGACCGGAGCGACGGAGATCAGGCTCTCCGTCGAATACGGCGGGCGGCGCATCGATCTGACCATCGCTCCCGACGGTTCGGTCGTCAGCCCGATTCCCGGCATTCGCGGCGCCAGCCGTGCGGGCCTCACCCCTGCGGGCGTTCCGGGACGCGCCACGGAGATCGCAGTGCCTCTCGACGCATTGCAAGCCCGGCCCGGAGACACGCTGCTGTTCAATGCGACGGTTCGCAGCGGAGCGGTCGAGGACGGATTCACCGCCGCAACGGACGACCCCGAAACATGGATGCGTATCGAACTGAAATAATCACAAACCCAAACAACCCATGAAACGCGAATTATTCTATCTGTCGCTGGCCGCAACAGCCGGGCTTCCCCATCAGCCTGCGGCGCTGGCCGGCGAGAAGCCGAAGCAGAAACCCAACGTCATCATCGTCTTCGCCGACGATCTGGGGTGGGCCGAACTGGGATGCTACGGCAACACGTTCAACGAAACGCCCGTGCTCGACAGTCTGGCGCGGTGCGGCGTGCGGTTCACCGACGCCTATGCCTCGGCGCCGATCTCCTCGCCGTCGCGCGCAGGACTGATTTCAGGCCGCTATCCGTTGCGCGAGGGAATCACCGACTACATCAAACCGAACTCCCCGATCCACCTCGCCCCGACCCGCGCCTCGCTCCCCGAGGCTCTGCGCCGCAACGGCTACCATACGGGCATCATCGGCAAATGGCACCTCTCGGGATACAAGGCCAACGGGGCCCCCGTCGAACGTCATCCCGACGAATACGGCTTCGAGGAGGTGCTCTTCGAAGCCGAGGAGAGCATCGGCAGCGGCTCCTATTTCTATCCGTGGCACCACCTGAAGTCGGTGACCGATGCCGAAGAGCACGAATTCATCGTCGACCGCATGAACCGCGAGGCGATCGGATTCATCGAGCGGAACAGCGACCAGCCTTTCTTCCTCTACCTGAGCCACTACGCCGTGCACACGATGGTACACGGGCAGCCCGAACTGGTGGATTATTTCCGCAGCAAGCCCGGATGCAGCCACAGCGCGCCCTCCAAAAACAACCCCGAAAACGATCCCTACAAGAAATGGCCTGCGGATTATCTGGCCAAACCGCACAATCCGCATCTCGCCGCCCAGCTCAAGGTGATCGACGACGGTGTCGGAATGATCGTCAGGAAACTCGACGAACTGGGAATCGCCGACAACACGATCGTGATCTTCACGAGCGACAACGGCGGTTCCGTTCAGGTGACCGACAACGGGCCGCTGCGCGGCGGCAAGGGAAGCCTTTACGAAGGCGGCACGCGCGAACCGATGATCGTCTGGCAGCCGGGGCGGATTTGCGGCGGACGGGTTTCGGAGCTGCCGACCAGCAATTACGACCTGTACCCGACGCTGTGCCAACTGACCGGAACGCCGCTGCCCGAGGGATTCGAACCCGACGGGACGAGCATCGCCGACGAACTGCTCGGCACCGGGAAGTGCAGCGCCGAACGCCCGCTCTACTGGTATTTCAAACTGCAAAGCAGGGAAAAGGGCGGCCGCTGGTGCAGTTCGGTGCGGTCGGGCGACTGGAAACTGATCGAATTCCACGACACGGGGGAAAAGGAGCTTTACAACCTGCGCGAAGATCCCGGAGAGACCCGCAACCGGATCGGCGACCTCCCCGAACGGGCGGAACGCCTCGCCGGACAGCTTGCCGACTGGCGCCGGGAAGCAAAACAAGCGAGGTAACGATTTGAAAACCGTTACCTCGTTATGCTTGCTCTTCACATCGGAAATCAGAACAGGTGGAAGGCAACCGTAAGCCCTGCCATCACGATCGAAACCATCGACATCAGCTTGATGAGGATGTTGAGCGAAGGTCCCGACGTGTCCTTGAAGGGGTCGCCCACGGTATCGCCCACGACCGTCGCTTTGTGGCAGTCGGAACCTTTGCCCCCGTAGTGGCCCTCTTCGACCATCTTCTTGGCGTTGTCCCACGCTCCGCCGGCGTTGGCCATGAAGACCGCCAGCACGAATCCCGAACTCAGGCCGCCCACGAGCAGTCCCATGACACCCG
>ERZ857503.603-NODE-603-length-26256-cov-3.867639_pt1 | contig 26256 bp, 17 predicted proteins | sample MGYA00519766_ERZ857503 | MGnify/ENA primary metagenome ERZ857503 (study PRJEB31778, sample SAMEA3449345) | human gut metagenome | biome: human gut; feature: human-associated habitat; material: faeces | place: United Kingdom | collected 2010/2012 ...
GCTACCGGTGGAACCTGCAGCTGATGGCGGCTCAGGGCTACGTCGTCGTGGCGCCCAACCGCCGCGGCGTACCCTCGTTCGGGCAGGAGTGGCTCGAACAGATTTCGGGCGACTATTCGGGACAGAACATCCGCGACTACCTCTCGGCCATCGACGACGTGGCGCGCGAACCGTGGTGCGACCGCGACCGGCTGGGCTGCGTGGGCGCCTCCTACGGCGGTTATTCGGTCTATTTCCTGGCCGGCTGCCACCAGAAGCGCTTCAAGGCCTTCATCGCCCACTGCGGCATCTTCAACTTCGAGTCGATGTACGGCCAGACCGAGGAGCTGTTCTTCATCAACCACGACTACGGCGGGGCCTACTGGGAAAAGGATAACCCCACGGCCATGCGTTCCTACGCCAATTCGCCGCACAAGTTCGTCACAAAATGGGACACCCCGATCCTGATCTTCACCGGCGAGAAGGATTTCCGCATCCCCTATACGCAGTCGCTCGAAGCCTTCACGGCAGCCCGTGTGCGGGGCATCCCGGCGCGGCTCGTGGAGTTCGAGAACGAGGCGCATCAGGTTTTCAAACCCCAGAACTCGCTGGTCTGGAACCGCGAATTCTTCGGCTGGCTCGACAAATATGTGAAATAACAGGCCACGCCGCATTCAGACAGGCCGTCCGGATTTCCGGACGGCCTTTTCGATATACATTTCCGCCCTTTGCCGGATCATTTCAGCCCCAGCGCTATTTTTTAAATCGGCCTGTTCGTGGGGAACATCCGCCGGTTCGTTGAATTTATTTTCATCTGGAACTCTCCTGCCCTATTTTTGCTTCCGACGCTTAAAATATTTGACTATGAAGAGAGTATCCACCACAGAGGAGGGGAGACCGCGCTATGTCGCACCCCGGATTGAACAGATCGACGTGCAGATCGAAAAAGGATTTGCCGACTCCTATCCCGGCGGCGGCGTAGAGCCCATGAGTTCCGTCTGGACGAATTACGAAGATCCCGAATAACGAACAAAACGACAAACCATGAAAACGATTTATCAGGCAATTTCGATCGTTCTCGTCGCCTTGTTCGCAAGCTGCAACAGCGACGAAACCGATGCCCCGGCAACGACCGGCGGCACTACCCTTGTCCGATTCCATGCCGCGGTCGACGAGGACAAGACCCGCGCCAACATCGACGTGGACGGCGACCGGTTCACCGGAACGTGGGAAGAGGGAGACGCCATGGGCGTGCTCTACTCCGTACCCGGAAGTTCCACATTCTCGGAACCCAAGCGGTTCGTCTACAACGCCAACGCGTTCTCCTTCGAGGGTGAACTCCCCGCTGCGACCGGCGAATGGCAGTACATGGCCTTCTACCCCCATGCAGCGGTCAGCGGAAACACGGCCGGCATTCCCTTCGGAAACCTGCGGAGTCAGAAAGGCAGCGGGTTCAACTGCGCATCGGACGCCCTCGTGGCCGAGGTGCTCGGATTCAGCAATGCCAAACAAGGCGAAACCGATGAAGGTGAAAAGATCAGATTCCGCCTCAACCGTCTCACCTCGATCCTCAACCTCTCGGTACAGGGCGGAGCGGGCGCCGGCGACGCGGTCCGCCACATCCTGCTGACGTCGGAGAACGACGAACAGCCGCTCTCGGCCCAAAGCATCGACTTCGACATCTCGACCCTCGGGGCTGACGTCGTCCTCAACGCCGGGGCCCGGTCGAACGTCATCGCTCTGGGCTTCGACTCCGGAACGGCTCCCGCAGCCGACGCATTCGAGGCCTACTTCAACATCCTGCCCGGCAACTACGACCGGCTCACGTTCGACGTCATCACCGAAGCGAAACAAATCGGCACGGTGACCGTCACCCGCGACGATCCCGAACGGAAATTCGCAGCCGGCATGCTCTACCGGAAAGAGGCCGCCGACATCACCTTCCGGCCGGCCGGGGCTCCTTCGTTCGACTGGCCGGGACAGGATCTGGACGCCACACACGACATCACGGTGGATGAGGAGAGCAACCTGACCTACCCGGCAGCGATCACGATCAATGCTCCGGCAGGCATCGCGGGACTTCGCATCGAAGTCACCTCGGAGTTCCTCAACGAGGAGATAGGCATAACCGGCATGGACATCTTCAACGACGAAACCATTCAGACCGCTGTCGGAGAACTTCCGTTCTTCGAGCTCGAACTGGCCTGCACGACGCAGGTGCAGTACAAAAAGTCCACGGTGTTCGACATCACCCGGCTTCTGCCGATGATCCTCATAGGCGGTGCGGAAAACAGCCTGCACGTCTTCGAAGTCCATGTGACCGACCTCGCCGGGCAGGAGACCGTACAGGCGCTGACCTTCAAGGTCCCGGAAGCGCCTCTGCTCCCGGAGGTCGTCTACAATAGCGATGCCGACCTCTGGACCAATACGGCGACGCTGACGGTCGGCAATGCCGATCCGGCGACGGCCGTGCTGGAGTACCGGACCGCAGGCGAACAAACATGGCAAACGGCCTCGCTCACGCCCAATGAAGACGGAACGCTCACGGCGACGATCGCCCCCGTGTGGATTCAGAGTCAGAATGGAGCGAGTGAGGTTGTGCACCAAATCGCCCCCGGAACGGGCATCTTTGCAGGCCAAACCTACCAGTACCAGTTGAAGGTAAACGGCTCGGTCGAATGTTCGGATTCATTCACGACCGCCCCCGGCGATACGATTTACAATGCAGGTATGGAACACTGGTCGACCTATAAAGTTACCGGAAGTATCATCACAGGTGGTACGGTTCCCTTCCCGAATGAAAGCGGCACGGAGTTCTGGATCGGCGGCAATAACAATCAAACCAAATCGCTCTGTACCGGTGTCACGGTTGACGGCAGCAACGGCACATGCGCACAGTTGAAACCCGATGTAAAGGTTAACATTTTTGCCGCCGGCAACCTCTTTACCGGGTCCTTTGACTGCGGAACAGGATTCCTTGATACGTTCGGATTCGCCCGCTTCGGGGTCAAATACGATTTCTCGGCCCGTCCCCGGGCCCTGCAACTGCGCTACAACGCCACAATCTCCAAAGTAACAAATGTAGGCAAAAGCGACCTGACCACCGACGACATCGACAAGTCGCGCATCTTCGTCTGCGTCATCGACTGGACAGGACGTCATGCCGTGAAATCAGGAGCGGCATTCGATGTAAACACGTTCTGGGACCCCGAGAAGCAGTCATCGGTCAGTGAAGGTCCGATCCTCGGATACGGGTCTGTGACATTGGAGCAGTCGTCGAACGGATGGGAAACGCTGACGCTGCCGATCAACTGGTACGATCAGACGGCATTCCCGACCGCCGGAAACTATTCGCTGGTCATCTCCTGCGCCACGAGCTACAAAGGCGACTATGTAGCCGGCAGTACGAATAACGTCCTCTATGTGGAAGATTTCGAGTGGGTCTACTGATCCCGCCGGAAAATCCGAACCGCATACACAGCCTCCCCGCCCCTCGGCAGGGAGGCTTTTTCATATACCCGCTCCATCCACCGCTCTTAAAACACTGTTCATGATGAAAAAACAAGCGTTCGTTGAATTTATTTCCGCAAACCCTGACGCGTACCTATTTTTGTACACACTGCAAATAAAAGACTTCATTCTATGCGACGATTTTGGACAACCCTGCTTGCGCTGCCTCTGGCATTCGCGTCCTGCTCCGACATGCCGGAAGCAGACACGAAGCCCGCAGCAGGTACCATCGAAGTTTCGATAGGCTCGGGCCCGAAGATAGACATCCGGACCGGGGCGCAGACCCGCACCGAACTGGGCGAGGACGGCGTAACGGTCCAATGGGCCGACAACGACTGCATCGCACTCTGGGCCGTCGATTCCCAAGGTCAGAAAACGATCGACCGACAGGTCTTCAAGCTCTGGCACTACAACGAGGAGTACAATACGGCCAAATTCACGGCCACCGTCCCGGAGATGCCCGAGGACACCTATACTTATTACGCCGTATCGCCCGTGCCCTTTGAGGCCAACAGGTTGGAGGAGGCCCTCTACCGGATTCCCGCCGAGCAGGACGGCACGTTCAACGGCGACTACGACATCATGGTCGCCCACCCGATCGAGGGGTCCGCATTGCAGCAGGGAGACAACAGCCAAACGGTGAATCTCCAGTTCGAGCATAAGGTCCATGTACTGAAAATCCACATTCCGTCTCGGCGAAGACATTTCGAAAATCACGCTGACTTTCCCCGAACCCGTCGCAGGTGTTCTGAAGGTAAACGGCACCGACCCCACTGCCGCGCCGCAACTGACCAGCGGCAGCAATGTCCTGACGCTCACGTTCGACACCCCGAAAAAACCCGGCGACACGGTTTTCGCCGTCATCGCCCCGGTAGAGCTCACGTCAGCGCAGTCCGTAACCATCACCGCCACGGGAACCACCCGCGAATCGCGGCCGCGGGAGTTTGCAGGAAAGAATTTCACCGCAGGCCACACCACCCCGATCGCTTTCAACATTCCGACCGTCGGTCCTACCACCCTGCGCATCCATCTGTCCAACATCGGCGATGAGAAAGACAACAACGGCGAGAGCATCAGCCTCGGTGAAAAGATCGAAAAATTCACGCTGACGGCAGCCGAGGGCGTCGATCTGGGCGAAGGCTCGAACGTGCGCGTGTTCCCGGTGGAGACAGCCGGTAACTTCGATTTCGTTTTCGAAGAGTTCCCCGAAAACCTCGCAGGCCAGTCCGTCGCCGTCAGCTACGAATCGGAGAACGCCCTGCTCAGCGGCGGTTCATTCACCATTCCGGATTTTATGGCCGGTGAAACGAAAACAATTACAACCCTGAGCGTACCCTATCTGATGGAGGAGGATTTTAATAATATAACAGGCTATAGTGACCACGACAATGCAGAATACGGGACTACGATTGACGGGACTACTACGGCCTCTGATCTTTCTCAATACGGACTCATTGGCTGGACGGGAGCACGCACCGGAGTTCAGGAAAAAGGTGAAGGAAATGAAGGATCCATTCGTGTCTGCTGCCGTTCGCAAAATGCCTTTGGCGTTTCCCGGTACCACGGACGTTTGGATTCGGCTCCGCTCAATGGCATAAAACCAGACAAAGCCCCTACGGTAAAAATATCATTCAACTATGGCGGTGGCCGTGGTGGCAACAATAGTTACAGCCCAATCGCCGCATACGGATATACAACTACGCAAGGCAAGATAGACAGCAAATCGGACAGTAAACAAAACTGGTATATCAGTGGTGCCAAGGTCTTAGACGACCTTCCGCTCGACTCAAGTTTCAATTCTATACCGAAAGAAAAAACATACACTATCGAGAATTGCACCAATCTGCATCGTTTGTCTTGGGAGGTAAATTCTACAGGAAGTGCATGGGCTGCCAATGCCAATTCGTGGCTCTACCTCGACAATATCAAAGTATCCATCGTACCTGCCACCAACGAATAACCGCCATGAAAAGACATCTTATCTGCATCCTTGCATCGGCGGCCGTAGCAGTCACGGGATGTAACGAAACAACCGAAACAAACGCGGGGGGGGGTCAGGGCACGATCCGCATCGCCTGCAAAGCTGACATTTCGATCGACGCCGAGGCGAAAGCCTCTCCGAAAGGAACCCGTGCCGAGATCACGGCTCCGGCCGGGAGCGAATTCGCGCTGCGGATCACGGGCGCCGATTTCGACCGCTCGTGGGAGAGCGTCGCGGCGTTCGACGCCGAAGAGAACGTCTTCGTCGAAGGTCCCTATAAAATCGCCGTCGACTACGGCGACCCCGAAGCAGAAGGGACCGGCAAGCCCTATTTCTCCGGCACGACCGACCTCGACGTCGTGGCGCGCCGCGTCAACACCGCCGAAATCACGGCCCGCATCGCCAAATCGCAGACCCTCGTGCGGGCCACGGAGGCTTTCCTGAAATTCTACCACGATGCGGAATTTACCGTCACGACCGGTTCGGGCAACGAATTCACGTTCCGCCCCGACGGCAGCGGCGACGCCGAGCGCATCTGGGTGAAAGTCGGCACGACGCTCACCCTCAAGGGCACGGCCCGCGGCCAGAGCCAAGACGGCGAAAAGGAGGGTCCGCTCTACACCTTCCCCGCCCAGACGCTCGACGCCACCGTGGCGGCCACCTGCCACATCTTCACCCTCGACGCGTCGAATGCCGGCAGCGCCTCGCTGCACATCATCCTCGGCGAGGGTGAGGGCGAAATCCGGCCAATAGACATCGAACTGAACGAAGATGCCATCCCAAGCAAATAAAAATTACGAAATATGAAGACTTTTTCCATCATCCTGACGGCAGCCATAACGGCGATCCTGTTCGCGGCAGGCTGCGTGAACGAGGACCCGGCCTATAAAAAGGAGCCCGGCACCACCCCGACAACGGACGGCAACGGTTATCTGTCGATGGCCGGCATGACGATGCGCGTCATCTACGACGACCAGACCGAGACACAGCCCGACGCCTCGGCCGCCCGTCAAACCCCGACGACGGGACGGGTCGTCGATCCGGACGGCACGGCCGTCGCCTACGCCACGGTCGTGCTGCTCGACGCCGAAACGCAGTTGGCAGGTACGGCAACCGCGGCAGACGGGTCGTTCTCGCTCAAAGTCCCGGCCGGCCGGTACCGCCTGACGATCCAATACCTCGGCTACGAAACGCTCACACGCGACGTCGATACGCCGGGCGATCTGGGCGAATTCGTACTGCATCCCGCGTCGGTCGAGATGCAGGAGGTGGTCGTCAAGACCAGTCTCGTCCGCCGCGAAGCCGACCGGTTCGTCATGGAGATCGCAGGCTCGCCCGTCGCGCTCGGCAAGGACGGCACCGAACTGCTCAAACAGGCGCCCGGCGTCTGGCTCACCGACGACAAGATCGCCATCAACGGCGCATCGGGCGTCAAGGTCTACATCAACGACCACGAAGTGCGCATGTCCACCGAGCAGCTGCTCAACTACCTGCGCGGGCTGAAATCGGAGGAGATCCAGCGCATCGAGGTCATCCCGCAGGCCGGTGCCGACTACGACGCCGACTCGGCGGCCGGCATCATCCGCATCACGCTCCGCCGCCAGCGCGACAACGGGCTCACGGGCAACCTTTCGTTCTCGACGCGCCAGAGCCGGCAGATCGAAGGCTACAACCCCTCGCTTTCGCTCAACGGCCACGCAGGACGCTGGACCTTCAACGCTTCGGGCTGGGCGAGCGTCGTGCCGCTGCATGTCACGAAAACCGCCGAACACACCGAATACCGTGCGGGCGGCGCACTGCTCGACGCCTCCTCCGAAATGCGGGGCCGCGACAACTGCGGCGGCGGACGCGCCGGCGCGATCTTCGACATCTCCGAACGGCACAGCATCGGCGCCGAGGCCGACTTCTACATCGACCGCGACCGCTCGCCCAACCGCTCGTCGACCGACTTCCGCGAAGCGGAGCGGCTGACCCGCAACGAAAGCCTCTACGACGGTTCGGAGCGCGTCAATACCTTCTCGGCCACCTTCAACTACATCTGGCGCATCGACACGCTCGGCTCGACGCTCAAAGTCATGGCCGATTACAGCCGCAACAACCGCCGCCACGGCAACGACAGTTTCGTCCGCTCGACCGCCGCCGGCATCGTGCGCGACTCGACCTACGACGACCGCACGCGGGGGCTTTACAACGTGGCGGCGCTCAACGCCGCACTCGAAAAGCGACTCGGCGAGGCGTGGCAGCTGCGCGCCGGCGCGAAGTACACCTACAACGACATGCACAACGAAGCGCTCTACCGCTACCTCCGCCCCGAGGGGTGGGAGACGCTCGACGCGTACAGCTACGTCACCGACTATACCGAACACATCACGGCCGCCTACGCCGCCGCGACGCTGAAAAAGGGGCATTGGAACGTCGTGGCGGGGCTGCGCGGCGAATATACCCGCACCACGGGTTACGGCAGCGACGTGCGCCAGCGTTATTTCAGCCTCTTTCCCAACGCCAACCTGACCTATGCGTTCGATGCGGCGGGACTGTGGTCGCTCACGGTGCAGTACGCCCGCAACATCTCGCGGCCGGGCTTCTGGGCGCTCAACCCGATGCGAATGCAGATTTCGGACTACACCTACCAGTCGGGCAACCCCGACCTGCTGCCCGCCTACACCGACAACCTCTCGCTCACGGCCGTCTTCGCCGGAAAGTATTCGCTCAGCGCCGGCGCCCAACTCCACCACGACGAGATCGCGCAGGTCTTCGGCAGCGACGCCGCCGACGCATCGATCACCAACCTGCGTTTCGAGAACCTCGACCGCACGGAGCAATACTTCGCCGCGGCGAATATTCCCCTGCAACTCACGAAGTGGTGGACGCTCAACGCCAACCTCACGGGCATCTGCCGCCGCGACCGCATCACCGCCGACGCACCGCTGCGAACGACGTGGGCCGCCTTCGCCAACGCCGCGACGACCTTCACGCTGCCGCGCAAGTTCTTCATCGAAGCCGAATACTACGCCATGAGCCGCTTCCGGCAGGCCAACCTCGACATGAAGAGTTACCACAGCGTGACGCTGAGCCTCAAAAAACGCCTGCTGGACAACCGTCTGACACTCACGGCGCAGGTAGCGAACCTCTTCGACCGTTCGCAGCGGTTCGTGGCCGAGACCGAAACCTTCGTACGCGACCTGCGGGTATCCAACGACTGGCAGCCCCGCCGCTTCGTACTGACGGTCAACTACAACTTCAAGACCGGCAAGTCGTTCAAGGCCCGCAAGGTCGAGAGCGGCGCCGGAGACGAAAAGGGACGGATGTAAAAGAAGCCGACATCGGAAACCGAAACGGCACGGGAGTTTTTCTGAAAAGCTCCCGTGTGTCGTTTTCCGGCCGATTCCGTTCGCGATCGTCGAAAAATTCCGCCTCGTTCTTAGGTGTTTTTATCCGCCGGCGTGTATATTCATAATGAAAACCTTTCGACACATCGAACCTCAAACTACAAATTTATGACACAAGAAAAGATCAAAAAGCCCGACTACATGGCAGGAATCCGCCACACGACGGTCGGCAGCGACAGACACGACGTTCGCAGAGAGAACTTCCGAAACAAGACCGTCCGGACAGCAAAACGCCGGAGCGGTCTTATCGGAAGGCTGTTCGCCTGTTCTGCGACGCTGGCACTGGCACTCGGCGCCTGCACGGACGACGCCCCCGTCGAACAACCGAAAAGCGGAGGCGTTGACCTGACCTGCATCGTCGAATCCGACCTGACGGCGGCTCTCGGATCGTCGACGGACGACAGACACCCGTGGGAAAGCGGCGACAGGATCGGGGTCTACGCCGTATCGTCGGCACCGACGCTCAATGCCGAAGCCTCCGTCACAACGAACGATGGCACAAGCGCGATCGCATTCCACGTCAATCGCGCCGAAACCGGCGACAAGCTCCATGCCTATTTTCCCTACACGAAAGACAATTCGTCCAACGATGCGAAAAACGTGGCGCTGTCGATCGCTGCCGTACAGTCGCAGTCCGAAGCCGGCGCATTCGACATCGCGAACCTGCCAATGGTCTCCTACCCGCAAAGGCTCGACGCCGAGTCCCTCTCTGAGATACCCGCCCTGCAAATGCACGTGCTGGGAGGAATTCTGCGCGCAAAGGTCTTCGCAGACGGACAGTACGGAGACGAGAAGGTGCAATCGATCGCTTTCGCCGACGAGAATACGCCGATGGCCGGTGCGTTTAAACTGGATCTGACCGGGCTGAGTGACGAGGCGTCGCTGATCGTGATAGGACTCGCCTCCCGCACGGCAAAAACACAGCTCTCCATTCCTTACGCCGTCCCGTCGTCGCAGGCGAGCGCCAAAGACATTTACATGATACTCGCTCCGGGCACCTACGACGGGACCCTCTCCGTAACCACCGAAAAAGCCGTGTACACGCAGCCGTTCCAATGCGAAATGAAACGTAACGCCTGCTACGATGCGAGCATAAACCTTTCGACCGCAGCCAGAGAATCCATCGACGGCTGGAACGGCGAAGGAACCGCCGAAGCCCCCTATCAGGTGGCGACGGCAGAAGACCTGCAACGACTGATCGCTCTTTGCAACAGCGACGGCGGCGAATACGCCGAATTCGCCGACAAACATTACCTCCAAATCGCCGACATCGACATGGCTCAGATCGCGATCCAACCGATCGGACTCAGCGAACAATCGCCGTTCCGGGGCGTTTACGACGGCGGAGGCCACACGATCGGCAATTTCACGCTGACAAACTGCGAATCCGGCGCCTGCGGGCTGTTCGGTTATCTGGACGGAGCGACCGTGAAGGACATCCATCTCGAAGAGTGCGAATACTCGGCTTCCGGACTCCATGCAGGCGGTGTGGCCGGCGTGGCGAAACAAAGCGTGATCCGCGGCTGCACGTTTGAAGGATCGCTCGTCGGAACGGCCGAAACGGAGTTCGACGGATATGCCGTCAGCGACGTCGGCGGTATCATCGGCTACGCGCTCGACTCCGAGATCGCAGGCTGCACGTTGAAAGGCTCTATTCGCGCGCTGGCACAGATCGGCGGCATGGCCGGCTACACGAGCGGGACGAAGATATCGGACTGCACGGTCGACGCCGCGGCCACGATCGATGCCGAAACTCACTTCCTCGGCGGCATCGTAGGCCGCGCCCGTCACAATTCGACGATAGAGAACTGTACGGTGGGCGGCAAAGCATCGGCCTACAACGGCAATTATGTCGGCGGAATAGCGGGACATCTCACTTCGGGCAAGATCTCCGGCTGCACGATCGCCGCATCGGCCTCGCTCTCGTCGAAGGGCGATCACACGGGCGGCATCGTCGGGGCGCTGCAAGCCAACGAGGAAAACGCCGACGACGGAAGCAATATGACGGCCGTCGTCGAAGATTGCGAAACCGACATCATGGTATTCGGAGCCGATAACGTCGGCGGCATCGTCGGCTATCAGGGAACCGCCACAGCGGAGCACACATCGATCGTGCGGAACTGCACGTCGCGGGAATCCATCACGGGATACGGCTACAATACAGGCGGTATATCCGGTTCGATCACCTCCTACGGCGACAGTTTCATCGAGAACTGCCAGAGCTACGGCGACGTCAGCTCCTCATTGCATCAGGTGGGCGGTATCGTGGGCTACATCGTATCGAAAGGCGAAACCGCCGTCGACGGCTGCATCGCCTACGGCAACTGCCGCGGACAGCATAGCGTGGGCGGCATCTGCGGATACGCCAAATGCAACGACGCGGCCTGCATCGTCGACATCGTCAACAGCATCTACGCCGGCCGCGAGGTCGAGGCGACGGGCAACAACGGTTCCAACGGCTATACGCTCGCAACCGGTCTGATCGGCTGGCTGCAAGTCGGAACGGGCAAAGCCCACATCGTCAACTGCGCATCGCGCGTCCAAACCGTCAAGACCGTAGGCAAGGCAGGCGGTTATCCCTCGGCCAACAACACGCTGTCGGGTATCCTCGGTTTCCAGAACGGCTCGCCGACAGCCGCCGAACTCTACGGACTCTACTCGACCATCGGCAGGAACGGCTTCCTGACCGACGGCGAACCCTCGACCTCCATCTACTGCGGCGGCATCTACGCCAAAATCCACAGCGGCAGCTATACGATCACCTCACTCAAACATTGTTATTTCGACCCGAGCACGCAGGCCGGTCCGGGAATTTCGAATCTCACCAAGGCGGACGCAGCGACCGTCAAGGCCTACGGAGAGATGTCGACGCTGCTGGCCGACCTCAATGCCGCTGTCGCCGCTTACGAGGGCACTTGCGGCCGCACACTGAAAAACTGGACGCTCGACGCCGACGGATACCCCGTCATCGAAGGCATGACCACCCTGCTGCCCGTGAGCAAGACCAAGCGCATCAGCGTTATAGGCGACTCGATTTCGACCTTCCGAGGTTTCGTACCGTCGGGTTATTCATGCCACTATCCGACCTCGGACCACGATCTGACCTCCGTGTCGCAAACCTACTGGTACCGGCTGGCCCACGACCTGATGTCCGACGCCCGCATCGAGCGCAACATCTCCTTCTCCGGCACGGCCGTCGCCCGCACGACCGATCCGGCCTACGCTTCCCAGGCATGGTACGGCAACGACTTCTGCGCCCGCTTCATCGCACAGGGCGGCGTGGGGCAGCCCGATATCGTGCTCATCCACGGCGGCACGAACGACTACGCGCACAACGTCGACCCGCTCGCTCCGGGCCTTCCGATCCAAAGCGCCGAGGCACCGTCGGAGGCGGCGCTGGCCGAATTGTTCGCCGCAGCCGACGCGGCCGCGACGCGCGCCGAGATCGAAGCGCTCGACGACACGACCTTCTGCACGGCCTACATCAAACTGCTTCGCTTGCTGAAAGAGCGTTATCCCGACGTCAAGATCGTCTGCATCATCGGCGACTACCTCTCGACGGGCATCGAACGCTCGACGCTCGCCATCGCCCGCCACTACGGCGCCCGCTGCGTCGACCTCTACGCCGTGAACGGCTTCAACGACCAGACCTACATGCCCAAGCACGACTACAATCCCGCCACGGGCAAGGGGTGCCACCCGAGCTCCGAGGCGATGAAGTTCATCGCCGACAAGATCTACGCCGAGCTGGGCAGCTGGCTCGAGGAGTGACGCACCCGACCGTACGAATGCAAGGGGGGGGGCCGTCCGATCGCCGGACGGCCCCCCCCTTCTGTATCCCGTACCGCAAACGATACGAGGAGCGCTTTCGGGCGCTCCTCGTATCGTCGGTCGGAGATTACTGCACCCGTTCGAACTGCACGGCGTAACCGCCGCCGGGGGCCATCGGCATCGCAAGACTGTCGGCCGCCGTCACCGTCCGCTCCTCCAAGAGGTAATCCTCACCGTAGCGGTCGGCATTCACGCCGTCGCGGAAGATGCGCGCCTTCCACCGGCCGTCGCCTAGGAAATCGAGTTTCACCTCCACCTCGCGGGCATCCCAGTTCGTCAGCGCACCCAGATACCAGCGGTCGCCCGCACGCCGTGCCGTGACGATGTAGCGGCCGATCTCGCCGGCGGGAATCAACGTCTGGTCGAAGCGCGTCGGGAAGCGCACGATGTAATCAAGCGTCTCAGGCTCCTTCTCGTAGGCCGTCGGCGAATCGCAGAGCATCACCAGCGGCGAATCGAAGACGACGTAGGTCGCGACCTGATGGGCGCGCGTGCCCTGGCTCATCGGATGGTTGTTGACCGCACGGAAATTCTTGCGCGAAGCGTTGCGCATCGCCCCCTGCGTGTAGTCGACCGGGCCGGCCACCTGACGGATGAAGGGGAAGGTGCAGTCGTAGGCCGGCATGTCGGCGTCCGTCTTGTCCGTCCATTTGAGCTGTTCCAGCCCGAAGATCCCTTCGAAATTGACGACGTTGGGATAGGTGCGCTGCAACCCCGTGGGCTTGTAGACGCCGTGGAAATCCACGATCATGCGGTAGCGCGCCGCAGCGTCGGCGATGCGGTAGACACGCTCCACGGCCGCCTGGTCCTGCCGGTCGATGAAGTCGACCTTCCAGCCCGCGACGCCCAGCTCCGAATAGTAGCGGCACGCCTCCTCGAGCTTGTCGTCGAGCACCTTGGCCACCACCCACAGGATGATGCCCACCTTCTTCTCGCGGGCGTAGGAGACGATCTCCGGCAGGTCGATCTCCGGCACGACGTGCATGACGTCGCCGTCGCGCACGCCCCATCCCTCGTCGAGCGCCACGTACTCGATGCCGTTGGCGGCGGCGAAATCGATGAAATACTTATAGGTTTCGGTATTGATGCCCGACTTGAAATCGACGCCGTAGACGCCCCAGTTGTTCCACCAGTCCCATGCGATCTTGCCGTCGCGCACCCACGAGGCGTCGGCCACGCGGCTCGCTTCGGCCGTCTGCCAGACCATGTCGTTCACGGGCAGTTCGGTCGCCGTCGCGGCGTAGGCCACAATGCGCCACGGATAGCTGCGCCGGCCGTCGACGCGGGCGATGTAGTCGGCACTCCGCTCCACGACGTCCTGAAAGCGTTTGGTCAGCGACGTCTCGGTCGGGCACTCCGCGAAACGGGCCGCAAACCCCTTGGCCTCCTTGTCGTAGGTAAGGTAGACGCCCGGATAGGCCTCGACGTCCGATTCGGTGTAGAGCACGTAACCCCGCTCTCCCAGATCGACAAGCACCGGCATGAAGGCCACCGTCTGCGTCCGGAACTTGCTCAGCGGCGCGTACTCGTAGGTATTTTCGAACGACGTCCGCATCGGAATCTCCGTTTTGGAATAGGGAATGTAGGCCGACGGATCGCCCTCGAAATTGAGCTGCGCCGTCTCGTCGACGATCGTCAGCTCGCCGTCGCGCTCCGTATAGAAGCGGTAGCAGACGCCGTCGTCGTAGGCGCGGGCCAGGATGCCGTAATCGCCGCGCAGGCGCAGGTCGAGTTCGTTGTAGGCCGCATCGAAACGGCTCTGGCGGTAGAGCGGCGCGTCGATCGTCTCGGTCACCGCACGCCGCCGTGCCGAGCGCACCCGGGGCGACTCGCCCAGCACCTCGCCCGTCGAGAGCGTCAGCGCCATTTCGGAGGGGGCGACCAGCGTCTCCCCGTCGCGGGCGACCGTAAAGCTCAGCCGTTCGCCTGCCGTGAGCACGAGGGCCAGACGACCGTCGGGACTCTTCACTTCATAGGTTTTGACCGGTGCGGCCGAAGCGCCGAGAAGCGCCGCCGAGGCCAGTGTCAACAGAAAAAATCGTTTCATATCGAATCAGGGTTAGTAGTTTGTCGTATCAGAAGGCGACTTCGGGCGCCTGCGCAGCGCTGTCGTCCGCCTCGAAATAGGGTTTCTGCCCGAACGAGAGTATTCCCGCCACCAGATTGGCCGGAAAACGGCGGACGGCGACGTTGTAGGCCTGCGTCTTCTCGTTGAAGGCCGTGCGGGCTACGGCGATGCGATTCTCCGTCCCCTCCAACTGCGCCTGCAACTCCTGAAAATTGCTGTTGGCTTTCAGATCGGGATAGTTCTCGGCGACGGCGATCAGACGCCCCAGCGCCGAACGCACGCCCTCCTGCGCCTGCTGGAATGCCGCCAGCCGTTCGGGCGTCAGGTCGTCGGCGTCGACATTCATCGAAGTCGCCTTCGAACGCGCATCGACCACCGCCGCGAGCGTCTGCTGCTCGTGGGCGGCATACCCCTTCACCGTATTGACAAGATTGGGAATCAGATCGGAGCGGCGCTGATACTGCGTCTCGACGTTCGACCACGCACCGTGTACGGCCTCCTCCTTTTCGACCAGGCCGTTGTAGACCGAATACCCCCAGACGGCGAGCACCGCAACGACCGCAAGGACAATCCAAAGACTCTTTTTCATGTTGTTCACTTTCATGCTCCTTTTCTCGCCTCGGCATAGCCCGCACAAGTGCGGCTCGGCGCTCGGCCTAACGAAAAGGTTCGTTTTCGTTGTTAAATACGTTAATTAATACGGACGAACGGACAAGGTTACTAACCTGCCCGCCGCTTTTTTGCTTTTCACCATTTCGAACCGGCACCGCCGCCTCCGAAGCTGCCGCCCCCGAAGCCGCCGCCCGCATGTCCTCCGCCGAAACCTCCGCCGAAGAGACCCCGGCCTCCGATCCACATTCCGCCGCCGCGGCCGCCGATGTCGCTGCCGTCGGCTTCCCTGCGGCGACGCCGGATCGTCTCGCCGCAACGGCGGCAGACGAGCGTCTGTTCGACCATGCGCCACCCCTCGGCACGCAGCACGATCCGCTCGCCCTGCGACCGCAGCGCGAACCACCGCTTGCAGCGCGGACAGCGCAGCATACGCACGACGGCCACCAGCGGCACGGCGACGCATCCGCCTACGATCAGCGCGATCACCCACCAGGGCGTGTCGTCCTCCTGCGGAACGGCGTCCGGCACGCCCGTTTCGAGTTCGCTGCCCGCGAGCACGGCCGCCACGGCTTCGACGCCGCGCACCATGCCGCGGTCGTAGTCGCCTTCGCGGAAGGCGGGCAACATATAATTCGTCTGGATGCGTTTGCAAAGCGCGTCGGGCAGCACGCCCTCGACGCCGCGCCCCGTCACGAAGCGGATTTCGCGCTGCTCCCTCACAAGCAGGATGCCCACGCCGTTGCTGTCCTCGCGGCGGCCGACGCCCCACTTCGAGAAGAGCTCGTAGGCGAACGTGAAGGGATCGCCGCCCGCAATGGCGTCGACGGCCACCACGGCCACCTGCGCCGCACCGCGCTGGCGCAGGCCGTAGCAGATCGAGTCGATGCGCGCCACGGCCGCCTGCGAAAGGATCCCGTCGGGATTCGACGTGAAGCGCGTACGGTCGGCCGACTGCACGTTTTCGATCTGTTCCACCGCGTAGGGATGCGCCGCGGCGGGCAGCCACGCGCACAGGCAGACCAACAGGAGGAGATTGCGTATCATCGTCTCAAAGATAAATCAAATTTTCCGAACCGCCAAGCCCTCTCCGAGCGATTCGGGCGCCCGTCGCAAAACCCGAACCGATGCACGACAAGCCCCGGACCGGATCACTCCCGAATCAGAATCCGGTAGCTCCACGGCGCCATATCCTGCTCGACGCGATAAGGCACGACGATCCGGTTGCCCGTCAGCGCATCGGCGTATTCGCCCTGATAGATGCCCGTATTGAAATCGGCGTGGATCGTATAGGGCGAGAGGTTCATCACGCAGAGTACGCGGTTGCCCTCCACCTCGCGCACGAAAGTCATCAGGCAATCCTTGGCGTTGTTCTCGATCTCGACGAACGAACCGCCCCGCTCGCCCGCCTGCAACGCGCGGTTGCGGTGCTTCAACAGACACAGCAGCCGGTACAGCTCCGTGAAGCGCCCCGGACGGGGATCGACCATCGGATCGCGGTCGAAGAAGGCGAACGAATGGTCGTAGCCGAACTCCTGCCCCGTATAGACGAGCGGCATCGACTGCGGCAGCACGAACGTCAGCGCGGCCATGATTCCGGCCGCATCGCCCAGCCGGCGGAACTCGCTGCCGTTCCACGAATTCTCGTCGTGATTGGAGGTGAACATCAGCCGCATGGCCGAACGCGGATAACGGTCGCGGTCGGCGTAAAGGTAGTTGCGCAGATCCCACACGCGGCGACGTCCCTGCGCGATGTCGTTGACGATATGGTGGAACTCCCACGCATAGCAGGCGTCGAACGCACGGTCGAAAAGATCCGCCTGCTCGGCTTCGGCCAGCATGAAGAGATTGTGCTTCACTTCGCGCAGCTGCGCCGCAGCCTCCTGCCAGAAGGCCGTGGGCACCAGCATGGCCATATCGCAGCGGAACCCGTCCACGCCGTGCTCCGCGAGCCAGAAGCGCATGGCGTCGATCTGCCCCTGCCACACGGCTCGGTTGGCGTAGTTGAGCTTGGCCGTGTCGTCCCAGCCGTTGGGCACGACCGGCTCGCCCGCCGCGTCGCGCTCGTACCAGTCGGCCGGACACTCGGTCACCCACCGCGCGTCGCGCGCCGTGTGGTTGGCCACCCAGTCGAGCAGCACTTTCAGCCCCAGTCCGTGCGCCGTCGACACGAAGCGGTCGAAATCGGCCATCGTCCCGAATTCGGGATTGACGCCGCAGTAGTCGCGCACGGCGTAGTAGGAGCCCAGCGTCCCCTTGCGGTTCGTCTCGCCGATCGGGTGGATCGGCATCAGCCACACGGCGTCGATGCCCAGCTCGCGCAGGCGGGGGAGATGTTTTTCGGCGGCGGCGAAAGTCCCTTCGGGCGTCAGCTGCCGCACGTTCAATTCATAGATCACCGCAGGATAACTCCATGCGGGATGCGGAATATGTGTCGTTTCGTCCATTTTTATCCGATTCAGACCGCAAAAATAGGAAAATTCGGCAACATCCGAAATATTTTACTTTTCAACCCTTCCCGCGGCGGATTATCGGAAAAAAAGTAATATCTTTGCGCAACCATTCAAAACATTAAAGATTAAGTCGACATAAAACCCATGAAACATCTCGGGATTTTCATACTCGGCGCATTGCTGCTGGCATCGTGCGCCACCAACAAACGCGCGGCCTACATCCAGCAGGTACAGACCGACATTCCGACCGCCATCGAACAGGACTACCAGATCCGCATCAAACCGCTCGACCGGCTCACGGTGACCATCAACAGCAAGGACCCCGAACTGGCAGCCCCGTTCAACGCGGCATCCTCCTACAACTCGCTCAACGGACTCTCCTCCTATTCGAGTTCCTCGAACGGAAACCTCCAAATCCTCACCGTCGACAAAGAGGGCAAAATCCAGCTGCCGATCATCGGCGAGATCGATTGCGACGGACTCACGCGCAACGAGCTTGCCAAAAAGATCGAAAACACGATCCGCGAAAACGGGATGGTGCACGACCCGATCGTCATCATCCAATTCGCCGACGTGAAATTCTCCGTCCTGGGCGAGGTCGCCCGCCCCGGACAGTTCTCCATCACCAAAGACCGCATCTCGCTCTTCGACGCCCTGGCCATGGCCGGCGACCTGACGATCTACGGCCAGCGCGAGAACGTGGCGCTGATCCGCGAAGAGAACGGCATGAGAACGGTGCACTATTTCGACCTCAAAAACCCGGACATCCTCACGTCGCCCTACTTCTATCTGCAACAGGACGACGTCGTCTACGTCACGCCGAACAAATACAAGGCGCAGGCGGGCGAAATCAACCAGAACCGTTCGTTCTACATCTCGCTCGTTTCGGTAGCCGTCTCCGTGGCGACGCTCCTCGTCACCATCACCCGCTAATAATCGCCAGTTTTTCATGGAAGAAAATCGCAATGTAAACAACGTCCCTGCGGAAGGGAACGAGGACAGCATCAACTTCTCGATCCACGACCTCATACAAATGGTCATCGGCAACTGGTTCTGGTTCCTGTTGTCGACGGTCGTCTGCCTTTCGTGCGCGCTTTTCTATATCTACACGGCGCCGAAAGTCTACAACCGCACGGCTACGATCCTCATCAAGGACGGCAAGAAGGGCAGCGAAACGGATATCGCCGCCTTCGGCGACCTGCTGGGAGCCACGGCACGCCGCAACGTCGACAACGAGATCATCGTGCTCAAATCGCGCAACCTGATGACCGAAGTGGTACGGCGGCTCAACCTGCACGTCAACTACGTCGTCAAACACGGGCTGCGCACCGAGAACCTCTACCGCCGTTCGCCGATCGACGTCACCTTCATCGACGACAACGAGCGGCAGGCGCTGGCGTTCGAACTGACCCCCGTCGACAACGAGAAGTTCTCGCTCACGAAGTTCGTCAACCGCACCTCGGCCGATTCCGACAAGGACAAGGATTCGGAGATCTACGACGTCGAGATGACGGGGCGGTTCAACGACACGATCACCACGCCGTGCGGACTGCTCGTCGTGACGCCGACGCTCTACATGTCCGACGACTACTTCGGCGACCCGATTTCGGTGAGCAAACAGATCGTGAGCAGCGTGGCCTCGGGTTATAACAAGCGAATCGCCATCGAGTTGGTCGAGAAGCAGGCCAACGCCATCTCCATTTCGCTCGACGACAACATTCCCCGCCGTGCGGAGGACGTCATCAACACGCTCATCGCCCGCTATAACGACGAGTCGATCAACGACAAGAACCGTATCGCCGACTACACGGCCGACTTCATCGACAAGCGGCTGCGCATCATCGGTTCGGAGCTGGACGCCGTAGACCGCAAGATCTCCACCTATAAGAAAGACAACGAGATGTACGACATCACGGCGCAGGCCACGCAAAGCCTGACCGAGAGTTCGCAATTCAAAACCGCAGGTCTTTCGGTGGAGAACCAGATCAGCATGGCGCAGTACATACGCGACTATCTGCTCAACGACACCAAGCTGCGCGACCTGATCCCGGCCAACGTCGCCATCACCAACGTGTCGATCTCCGACCAGATCAAGAACTACAACGAGCTGATGCTCCGCCGCGACAAACTCGCCGGCAACGCATCGAGCAACAGCCCCGTCATCCAGGATTTCGACAGCGAGCTGGCCGCGCTGCGGCGGGCGATCATCGCCTCACTCCAATCGCATATCTCGACGCTCGAAATCCAGCTGAACAACATCCGCCGCGAGGAGAGCCTCGCCCGCACGCGCATCGCTTCGGCGACCCGCCAGAGCACCGAACTGCTCGACAATACCCGCCAGCAGCGTATCAAGGAGGAGTTGTACCTCTACCTGTTGAACAAACGCGAGGAGAATGAACTGACCAAGGCCATCGCCGACAACAACGCCCGGATCATCGATCCGGCCTACGGCAGCAGCACCCCCGTGGCGCCCCGCTCGGTCATCATCCTCTTCATCGCACTGCTGTTCGGTCTGGCCACACCGTTCGGCATCATCTACCTGATGGAAATTCTCGACACTACCATCCGCGGCCGCAAGGACATCGAGGACAAACTGAGCATTCCGTTCCTCGGCGACATCCCCGAATACCACGGTTCGACCCGGCAGGGATCGGTGGTGGTGCGCGACAACGGCCGCGACAGCGTCTCGGAGGCATTCCGGCTGATCCGTTCGAACCTGGGCTTCATGAGCGTCAAGTCGGGCAAGTTGCAGATCATCATGGTCACCTCGTCGAATCCCCATGCGGGCAAGACCTTCGTCACGACGAACCTGGCCATGACGCTCGCCCTGGCCGACAAGAAGGTGGTCATCGTCGACCTCGACCTGCGCCGCCGCACTCTCTCCAAACAGATGGGTCAGCGCGACAACCGAAACGGCGTCTCGGGCTACATCTCCGGAACGATCGCCAACCTCAACGACATCGTCTTCCAGAGCGGCCTGCACGAGAATCTCGACATCATCTTCGCCGGTCTGCAACCGCCCAACCCGGCCGAAATGCTCCTGTCGGAGAAGTTCGACGAATTCATGGCCGACCTGCGCAAACGCTACGACTACGTCGTCATCGACAGCGTGCCCGCCATGGCCGTGGCCGACGCGCTGATTACCGACCGCCTGGCCGACCTGACGATCTACGTGATCCGCGAAGGACTGCTGGACCGCCGGCAGCTGCCCGACATCGAAAAACTCTACCGCGAGAAGAAATTCCACAACATGAGCATCGTGCTCAACGGTTCGACCGGAGGCGCACGCCGCGGATACGGTTACGGATATGGCTACGGATACGGGTATGGTTACGGCTATGGATACGGCTACGGCGAAGACGAGAGCCAAAAGTCCTCGGCCGTCATCGACAGCCGCTACAACCTCACGCAACGGCTGAAAGATTTCTTGGGTCTGAACGATAAAAAGTAATACCGCAATGGCTATCCGGGATGCAATTATCGCCGTCGACTTCGACGGTACGGTCGTTACGCACGCCTACCCCCATATCGGCAACGACATCGGCGCCGTTCCCGTGCTGCGGGAACTGATCGGCAACGGTTGCCGGGTGATTCTCTACACGATGCGCAGCGGGAGACTGCTCGACGACGCCGTAGCATGGTTCGCCCGCAACGACATTCCGCTCTACGCCGTCAACGAGAACCCCGCACAGCGGGAGTGGACCGACTCGCCCAAGGTCTTCGCCGACCTCTACATCGACGACAGCGCGCTGGGATGCCCGATCAAGTTCGAAGACGGCATCAAACGCCCGTTCGTCAATTGGGTCAAGGTGCGGCAGCGTCTCGTCGAAGAGGGCTTTCTCGACTGAGTCGGCCGGCATGCGGGAAACCCGCAGGGTACCCGTCTCATCTGCTCCGAGGGCGTTCGTCACGAACGCCCTCGGCGTATTTCGTAAAATCCTCCCCGATGCAGACGAACTCCCGAAACGGACGGAAACAGACTTTTCCCGGAGGTATTCCCTTCAAACTTTCAGCCCGCAGCCGATGATATTCTCCGCCGGCTGCGGGCTGTCGCCTTCCGGTTTTGCCGAAAGACGACAAACCATGCTCGACGACACAACAAAATGATACCGTTTTTTTCGGCCGAGCACCCTATTTTTCCGATTTCTCCGTTATTCAGGCAGCGCCGCAGATACGCTCTCCGGACAAAATGCGAACGAGCTTGCTTTTGCCTCCGGCTCATCCGCCTTTGGCTGACGCCTCGGATACTCGCGCCCGGCAAAATGCAAATAAATTTGCTTTCGCGCCCGACTTTTTCGTATCTTTGGCTGCGCCTTAGATACTCCGTCTCGGTAGAATCAAGCTGACGCTTGCTTCTGCGCTCGACTTTTCGTACTTTGGCTGACGCCTTAGATACTCCGTCTCGGCATAATCAAGCTGACGCTTGCTTCTGCGCTCGACTTTTCGTATCTTTGCGAAGATGTAGCGGCCAGGACGCGATGTGCAATCGCAGCGGGACGACGAGCCACACGCCGCCGCGTGCGGTTCGCGGTCCGTCGCCGGCGCTCAAAACTTGCGGAACATGAAAGGATTCTCGCCGATCTCACGGGCATACAGGCGTCTGGTGCGCAAACACCGGTTGACGCTCCAGAACGAGGTGGACAACGCCGAGGAGTGGCACATGCACATCTCGGTCGTGCGCATCTTCGCAGCATTACTGGCTTTCGTCCTGCTGCTCTTCATCCTGATTCTCTCGCTGGTGGCCTACACCCCCGTGCTGGAATTCCTGCCGGGCTACGAGGCCAACCGCTCGCGCGAAATGCTGCTGCAAAACATCATGCGGCTCGACTCGATCGAGCGGCAGATGACCCAGATGCGTACTTACAGCGACAACATCGCCCTCATCATGGAGGGCAAGACGCCCGTGGTACGCAACGTCGGCGGTCTCGACAGCATCAAGGCCGACAAGACGCTGGTGATGCCCTCGCGCGAGGATTCGCTCCTGCGCATCCAGATGGAGGGCGAAGGCCCCTACGGACTGGGAAAATCGCCGTCGCGCAAGACGCTGCGCGAAGCGATGGCCATGACCGCGCCGGTCGAAGGCATCATCACCGAAAAGTTCGACACCAAACTGGGGCAGTACGGCATCCGGATCGCCGCGGCGCCCGGATCGCAGGTATCGGCCGTCGACAACGGCACGGTCGTGCTGAGCCTGTGGAGCCCCGAAGAGGGCTACGTGGTGCAGGTGCAGCACGCCGACAACGTACTCTCGATCTACAAAAATCTCGCGCAGTCGATGGTCTCGACGGGCCAGCGGCTCCGCAGCGGCGAGGTGCTGGGATACAGCAACGACCCGCAGGCCGAAGGCACCGACTCGAAACTCTTCGGCTTCGAACTGTGGAGCGACGGCAAGCCCGTCGATCCCGAAGGTTACATCGTATTCTAATGGAACATTCCGCCGGAAAGGCCCCACGCATGAAACAACGTATCGCCCTGCTCGGTTCGACCGGTTCGATCGGCGTCCAGACGCTCGACATCGTCCGCGAGAACTCCGAACTGTTCGAAATCACCACGCTCACCGCGCACCGCAACTGGGAGGCGCTGGCCCGTCAGGCCGAGGAATTCGCGCCTGATTCGGTGGTCATCGCCGACGACTCGAAATACGACGCGCTGCGACGCGCGCTGGCCGACCGCCCCGTCAAGGTCTACGCGGGTGCCGACGCGATCCGGCAGGTAGTGCAGGCCGACACGGTCGACACGGTGGTTAACGCGCTGGTGGGATACGCGGGTCTGCTGCCCACGGTGGCCGCCATCGAAGCGGGCAAGAAAGTCGCGCTGGCCAACAAGGAGACGCTCGTCGTGGGCGGCGACTACGTCATGCGGCTGGCCGCCGAGCGACGGGTGCCTATCCTGCCGATCGACTCCGAACATTCGGCCATCTTCCAATGCCTGGTGGGCGAAGCGTCGCCCGCGCGGCGGCTGATCGTCACCTGTTCGGGCGGTGCACTGCGCGACGTACCGCGCGAGCGGCTCGCCGAAGTGACTGTCGAACAGGCCCTGCGACACCCGCAGTGGCGCATGGGAGCCAAGATCACGATCGATTCGGCGACGCTCGTCAACAAGGGATTCGAAGTGATCGAAGCCCGCTGGCTCTTCGGGATGCCGGCCGAACGGATCTCGGTGCTGATCCACCCGCAGTCGGTGGTACACTCGATGGTCGAGTTCGAAGACGGCGCGATCAAGGCGCAGCTCGGCACGCCCGACATGCACCTGCCCATCGGCTTCGCGCTGCTCTTCCCCCGCCGCGCCGCACGGGCCGCGGAGCAGTTCAGCTTCGCCGACAACCCGACGCTCACCTTCGCGGAACCCGACCGCCAGAAATATCCGGCGCTCGACATGGCCTACGACTGCCTGCGGCGCGGCGGCACGGCGGCCTGCACGATGAACGGCGCCAACGAAGTGGCCGTCGCCGCGTTCCTGGCCAAACGGTGCGGCTACCTCGACATCGTGCGCACGATCGAACATGCACTCGAAGAAGCGACCTTCGTCGCGCGGCCGACGCTCGACGACTACGCCGCATCGGACGCCGAGGCGCGCCGCATCGCACGCGAATTTCTGAAAATCTAACACATCGATAATGGACATTCTCATCAAAGTCATTCAGCTTTTCCTCTGCTTCACCCTGCTCGTGGGCATTCACGAACTGGGACACTTCCTCATGGCGCGCGTGTTCGGCATCCGCGTCGAAAAGTTCTACATCTTCTTCGACCCGTGGTTCTCGCTCTTCAAGTTCAAGCGCGGCGGCACGGAGTACGGCGTGGGCTGGCTGCCGCTGGGCGGTTACGTCAAAATCGCCGGCATGATCGACGAAAGTCTCGATACGGAGCAGATGAAGCAGCCCGTCCGGCCCGACGAGTTCCGCGCCAAACCGGCGTGGCAGCGTTTTCTGGTAATGATCGCCGGCATCGTGATGAACATCCTGCTGGCCGTGGCCATCTACTGCGGCATCTGCTACACGTGGGGCGAAAAATATTTCGCCAACGAAGACGCCGTCTACGGCTACACCTTCAACACGGCGGCACAGGGGCTCGGCTTCGAGAACGGCGACAAAATCATCTCGATCGACGGAGAGCCGATCGACGACGTGAACGCCATCGCCATGACGCTGCTGCTGACCGAGAGCGACCGCACGGTCGTCGTCGAGCGCGACGGCCGCGAAGAGCGCTTCACGATCCCCTTCGAGCAGCTCGTCGACTTCCGCCGCTCGAAGGGCTACGAAGAGATGCTGATGCTGCGCACGCCCTTCCGCATCGACAGCGTAGCCTCCCCCGCCGCCCTCGACGCAGGGCTGCGCGCCGGCGACGAGGTGGTCGCCCTCAACGGCGAACGCCACATCGAATTCGCGGAGTACGTCGGGCTGCTGGCCGACCACAAGTCGTCCGACGTGCAGCTTACCGTCGTGCGCGGCGATTCGACGGCCGTGTTGACCGTACCGGTCAACGCCGACGGCAAGATCGGCGTCACGGTAGCCCGCCACGACTACCGCCTGCGCACGAAGGAGTACACCTTCTGGCAGTCGATCCCCGCCGGCATCCGGCGCACGGGCAGCGTGATCGCCAACTACTGGGAACAGCTCAAACTGATCGTGCAGCCCAAAACCCAGATGTACGAGGAGCTGGGCGGATTCATCGCCATCGGCAGCATCTTCCCCTCGGCGTGGAACTGGCAGGATTTCTGGTCGAAGTGCGCCTTCATTTCGATCATCCTGGCCATCATGAACATCCTGCCCATTCCGGGGCTGGACGGCGGCCATGCGATCTTCACGCTGTGGGAGATGATCACGGGACGCAAACCGAGCGACCGCTTCCTCGAAGCGGCGCAGTACGTCGGACTGGCGATCATCCTCGTGCTACTGGTCTACGCCAACGGCAACGACATCTACCGCTTCTTCATCAAATAACCAGGATCCTGCACCGAATTTTTCGGCCGTCCTCCGCCCCTTTAAGGCGGCCGAACGGGTTGCCGTCTGCAATCCGTACTAAAACGCAAAGAGATGGCAAAGGTCAAAAAAGCATATTTCTGCAAGGAGTGCGGCTACGAGGCGCCCAAATGGATGGGACGCTGCCCCGCCTGCGGGGAGTGGAACACCTTCACCGAAGAGATCGTCGCAAGGGAGAGCGGTTCGGTCCCCGCCGCGATGACCTCCGCGCTGCCCCGCAGCACCCCGCAGCGCGTCGGCGAGATCCGCTCGAACGACCGGCCGCGGCTCGACCTGGGCAACGCCGAGGTCAACCGGGTGCTGGGCGGCGGTCTGGTTCCCGGATCGCTCGTGCTGCTGGGCGGCGAACCGGGCATCGGCAAATCGACGCTCAGCCTGCAAATCGCACTGGCCGACAACGGGTTGAAAACCCTCTACGTCTCGGGCGAGGAGTCGGCCGAGCAGATCAAGATGCGCGC
>ERZ857503.604-NODE-604-length-26199-cov-3.963548_pt1 | contig 26199 bp, 25 predicted proteins | sample MGYA00519766_ERZ857503 | MGnify/ENA primary metagenome ERZ857503 (study PRJEB31778, sample SAMEA3449345) | human gut metagenome | biome: human gut; feature: human-associated habitat; material: faeces | place: United Kingdom | collected 2010/2012 ...
TCGAACCCGGGACCCCAACATTAAAAGTGTTGTGCTCTACCAGCTGAGCTACTGAATCTCCGTTTTTGGTGGTGCAAAGATAGACAGATTTTTCTTTAAACCAAAAATAAAACGGTTTTCTTTGCCTTTTTTTGTCATTTTATCGCAGTTCGCACCGGTCGTTTCGTGCGGTCGTTCAGGTTTCGGGGCGGTACCCCGTGTCGGGAGGAAGGTTCGGCAAAGATGCCGCCGCGACGGCCAGTCGGTCGCAGCGTTCGTTTTCGGGAATGTCGGCATGTCCTTTCACCCAGACGAAGCGAACGCGGTGGCGGCGGTACGCTTTCAGGAACCGCGTCCACAGGTCGGCATTTTTTTTATCTTTGAAACCTTTGCGTTCCCAACCGAAAACCCAGCCTTTTTCGACTGAATTGACGACATACTGCGAGTCGCTGTAAATCGTCACTTCGCACTGGTCGTACCGGAGCGCTTCGAGCCCCGCGATGACGGCCATCAGTTCCATCCGGTTGTTGGTCGTATGGGCGTAGCCGGCGCTCAGTTCTTTGCGGAACGGGCCGCTCAGCAGGACTACCCCGTATCCGCCGCGTCCGGGATTCCCCTGTGCGGCGCCGTCGGTGTAAATCGTAATTTGTCTCGGCATATGCGTTAAAAAAGAGGGACGCGCCCTCTTCTTTGTTAGTAAATTCGACCCCGGTACGGCCTGAGGAAGCCTCCGCCCTACCCTCGTGATTGCTATTTGTGCTCGCCTTTGGCTTCGATACACAGCGTGGCGTGCGGTACGATACGCAGGCGTTCCTTCGGGATCAACTTCCCCGTTTCGCGGCAGATGCCGTAGGTTTTGTTCTCGATGCGGACGAGCGCTGCCTCCAAATGCTGGATAAATTTTAGCTGCCGTTGGGCAAGGCGTCCGGATTCTTCTTTCGACAACGTGGCGGCACCCTCTTCGAGCACTTTGAAAGTCGGCGAGGTATCCTCGATATCGTTGCTTGCGGTGTGCGTAATAGTCGATCTCAGCAAATCGTAGTCAGCCTTTGCCTTTTGCAATTTTTCCAGTATTATCTGCTTAAACTCCTGCAGCTCCTCGTCGGAATACCGTGTTTTTTCATTTTCAGACATGGCCCTAAAGTTTTTGGTTTATGTATAAAAATAATATTAATTTACGAATCGGCAAAAGTTTTTGGCGGTAACCCCGGAAAATAATCGTCCGCAGGTTATGCTTTTTTGACCAATATGCTGACTGTCAAATCGTCCAACTCGATGTTTTGCGTGTCGGGATCGGTTATCGAATCGGCTGAGGAAATACTTACCGCCAGCGTTTGCGCGGCGATATAATCGCCGTACGATTCGACCGCTCCGTCGGTTTGACCGTTCTTGCCGATCGTTATCCGGATTTTGTCCGTGACTTCGAACCCGCTCTCTTTTCGGATGTTCTGGATACGGTTTACCAATTCCCGTGCCATTCCTTCTCGCTTCAGCTCTTCGGTTACCGTGATATCCATCGCGACGGTCAGTTTCCCTTCGGCGGCGACCAGCCAACCCGGCATGTCCTCCGACGTGATGTCGAAATCGGCGGCCGTGGCTTCGATCTTCACGCCGTCAATTTCGGCCGTCCACGAGTCGGTGCGTTCCAACTGTGCGATGTCGGCCTGCGAGAATCCGGCGACCAGCGCCGAAATTTGTTTCATCTGCTTTCCGTACCGGGGGCCTAACGTCTTGAAATTCGGCTTGATCCGTTTGGTGATTACGCCGGTTGTGTCTTCGATGAATTCGAGTTGCTTGATATTCACTTCGTTCAGAATCAAACTCTTGACGGCTTCGATATGCTCTTTCAGCACAGGGTCGAGCACCGGGATCAGGATCCTGCTCAGCGGTTGGCGCACCTTGATATTGACCTTGCGGCGCAGCGCCAGCACCATCGACGATACCTTCTGGGCGAGCGCCATTTTCTCTTCCAGGTCGCTGTTTACCAGCGAATCGTTCGCCTTGGGGAATGCGCTGAGGTGTACCGACGCATCGCAGTGGCGTCCGCTGAGGGCGTTCAGGTCGGTGAAGATCCGGTCGCTGATAAACGGCGCGAACGGCGCAGCCAGTTGCGAAACGGTCTCCAGACAGGTATAGAGCGTCTGGTAAGCGGCCAGTTTATCTTCGGAAAGTTCGCCGCCCCAGAAACGTTTTCGGTTCAGGCGCACGTACCAGTTCGACAGGTTTTCGCCGACGAATTCCTGGATGGCGCGAGCCGCCGGCGTCGGATCGTAATTTTCGAGCGCGTCCGTTACCTCTTTGACCAGCGTGTTCAGCAGCGAGATGATCCAGCGGTCGATCTCGGGACGTTTTTCGACCGGCACTTCCGGTTCGCGGCCGGTGAATCCGTCCACGTTGGCGTACAGCGCGAAAAAGCTGTACGTATTGTACAACGTTCCGAAGAATTTGCGCCGTACTTCGTCCACGCCTTCCACGTCGAACTTGAGGTTGTCCCACGGCTGCGAGTTCGAGATCATGTACCAACGTACCGCGTCCGCCCCGTATTTTTCGAGCACTTCGAACGGATCGACGGCGTTGCCGAGGCGCTTGCTCATCTTGTTGCCGTTCTTGTCGAGCACCAGACCGTTCGAAATGATGTTTTTGAACGCCACGCTGTCGAACAACATCGTGGCCAGCGCATGCAGCGTGAAGAACCAGCCGCGCGTCTGGTCCACTCCTTCGGCTACGTAATCGGCCGGATATACTTTTCGGAACTCCGCATCGCCGATCTCGAACGGATAGTGCACCTGGGCGTAGGGCATGGCCCCCGAATCGAACCACACGTCGATCAGGTCGCTCTCGCGCACCATCTTTTCACCTTTGTCGGATACCAGCACGATGTTGTCCACATAGGGCCGGTGCAGATCGAATTTTTCGTAATTCTCTTTGCTGAAATCGCCTTCGACGTAACCTGCGAACGGGTTTTCGGTCATAAAACCGGCGGCGACCGATTTGTCGATTTCGGCTTTCAGCTCGGCGACTGAGCCGATGCATTTCAGTTCGCTGTGGTCTTCGGTCGCCCAGATCGGCAGCGGGGTGCCCCAATACCGTGAGCGCGACAGGTTCCAGTCGACAAGGTTCTCGAGCCATTTGCCGAAACGTCCCGAACCGGTGCTGGCCGGTTTCCAGTTAATCGTTTCGTTCAGCGCGATCAGCCGGTCTTTGACGGCCGTCGTTTTGATGAACCACGAGTCCAGCGGGTAGTACAGCACCGGTTTATCGGTACGCCAGCAATGCGGATAGTTGTGCGTGTGCTTTTCGATCTTGAATACTTTGTTCTCGAATTTCAGCTTCATGCACAGGTCGACGTCGAGCGTCGGATCGTTGTCCGTCAGCTTCGGATCGTAAGCGTTCTTGACGAAACGGCCTTCGTATTCTTTGTAGGCAGTCGTATCGACATGGGTTTTCACGAACTCCGGATCCATGTCCGCGATCAGGAAAAATTTCCCGGTACGGTCGACCATCGGCTGGCGTTTGCCGGCGCGGTCGGTCACCATCAGCGGGGCGATTCCGTTTTGCCTGGCTACGCGGTCGTCATCGGCGCCGAACGTCGGAGCGATGTGCACGATTCCCGTCGTGCCGTCGTCGGTCGTCACGAAGTCGCCGGTGATGACGCGGAATGCGTCGCCGTCCGGCTTGATCCACGGGATCAGTTGTTCGTATTCGACGCCGGCGAGGTCTTTGCCCATGTACTCTCCGATCACCCGGTACGGAATGTTTTTGCCGTCCCCGCCGTAACCGTCCAGCGGCAACTCTTCGTTTTTCTTCGGAAAAAAGTTATGCAGCAGCTCTTTGGCCAGGATAACGGTGATCGGTTCGGCCGTATACGGATTGAACGACTCTACTTTTACGTAACGGATTGCGGGCCCTACGGCCAGCGCGGTATTCGACGGCAACGTCCACGGCGTGGTCGTCCACGCCATGAAGTACAGCGCCCCTTCGACCCCTTCGAACAACGGCTCGCTTTTCGCGTTGCGAACGATCTGGAACTGCGCCGTGCAGGTCGTGTCCTTCACGTCGCGGTAGCAGCCCGGCTGGTTCAGCTCGTGGTTGCTGAGCCCCGTGCCGGCGGCCGGCGAATAGGGCTGTATCGTATATCCTTTATACAGCAGTCCCTTCTTGTACAACTCGGCGAGCAGGAACCACAGCGTCTCGATGTACTTGTTGTCGTAGGTGATGTACGGGTCGTCCATGTTGATCCAGTACCCCATGTCGCGGGTCAGCCGTTCCCACATGTCGGTATAGGTCATCACCTCGCGGCGGCAGATGCGGTTGTACTCCTCGATCGAAATTTTCGTGCCGATGTCCTCTTTGGTGATGCCGAGCTTCTTTTCGACGCCCAATTCGACGGGCAGTCCGTGCGTGTCCCATCCCGCTTTGCGGTGTACGAGAAAACCCTGCTGCGTTTTGTAGCGGCAGACGATGTCCTTGATCGTACGCGCCATGACGTGGTGGATCCCCGGCGTTCCGTTGGCCGACGGAGGACCTTCGTAGAAGACGAACGTCGGATGTCCCTCGCGGGTCGTTATGCTCTGGTGGAATGCGTCGTTGCGGTCCCACTGTTCGAGAATTTCCCGGTTGATCTGCGATAGATCGAGTCCTTTATACTCTTTGAATTTTGAACTGCCCATGTTTCGATAACTTGACTTTTGCAATAATCTGCAAAAATAGCTATTTTTTGGCAGATTGTCAATAATATCCCGGGATTATGCGAAATCGGTTCTGCCGGCGGGTTCACTCCCCGCCGTGCCGCGGGGCCGACGGATGGTTTTTATATGCGTTGACTACCAGCAGTACGCCGACGAAAACCGCGATCGAGGCGAGTCCACGATCCCAGGACAGTTTGTCCATGCCGAGGGCGACCGAAAGCCCGGTCGCGATGACCGGCTGCAGGTAGAAATAGACGCTGCTGATCGTCGGTTTGACGTAGTGCAGACTGAAAATAAGCAGGTAATTCGGTCCGAAACTCGGGAGCAGGACGGCGTAGACGATTACCCACCAGATGTGCGGCGGGATGGCGGCGAAATCGGTATGGATCACCGAGCTCAGTCCGAACGGAAGCAGCATCAGCGCGGCCAGCGGATACATCCAGCGCAACAGGGTGATCGGTTTGTAGCGCATGATCAGGTCTTTGAGCCATACCATCGAGAACGACGAACTGACGATGCCGAGGAAGACGATCGCGTCGCCGCCCAGTTTGGCCGTCGCCGCCGTCGTGCCGCTGTTGCTGAGAATCACCACGAGCGCGCCGGCCAGGCCGATCACCATGCCGACGATTTTCATCGGAGTGAACCGGTCGATCAGGAAAAATACCGAGATCACCAGTACGAGGATCGGTCCCAGCGTGGCGATGATCGAGGCGTCGATCGGGCTGGTATGCTGGATGCCGACCATCAGGAACAGTTTTTTTGCGACGCCCATCAGTATGGCTGCTCCGACGAATTTTACGATGTCTCCTTTGCGTTGCACCCGTTCGACCGGAACGAAAAAGAACGACAGCAGAGCCAGGATCGCGGCGATACTTACCGCCAGGGTCGCCAGTGCGTAAGGCGACATGTATTGCGGCATAATCATCTTATAAAACGGGTAATTCATCGCCCAGACCAGATTGGCCAGAATCAGGCCGAGGTGGGCCTTGGTCTTATTTTGCAGTGCGTTCATGGATGGATGATTGATTCGTGGGGAATCAATTCGCAAAAAACGCGCCGGGAATACCCGGAAAACGATGCGCCGTCCCGAGGGACGGCGCATCGTTTTTTTAAGCAGGGATTCTCCGGTTTCCGTTTTATGCCGCGGTTCGCTATTTGATGACCTCGGCGTCGGTTACTTCGTACAGTCCCAGATCGCTTGCCGGATAGGCGTTCGCCGGGATGTTGGAACTGTCGTAAATATCTGAAAAGGTATAAGAGCCGCTGCCGGTCAGCCATTGCCATATCTCGGGATATACGTCTTGGATGTGAGTCGATTCCTGCGGATAGTTGAACCAGTCTTTTCCGCAGACATTCCCGTGTCTGTCCGTGTAGGCGCTTCCGGTTTCGGTGATTACGATGCCGTAGGGACGGCCGTTCTTGTCGAACGATTTGTCCAGATAGGTCGTCGAAAGCGCGTACAGTTCCGTATTGCCGTCCACGACGATGTACCATTCGACCCGGGGTGCTCCTTTATCTGCGATTTTGTTGATTTCGAATACTTTCCGGGAAGAGCCCATGTACTGATTCAGGTTCGCCCGCTGGTTCACCTCGTTGCCGAACGTATTGATCATGCCTTCCTGATCCTGGAAATATTGCGTTCTGCAGTCGTTGTATTCAACCGTCGCGCTGTTCGTTTCCGTAATAAGCCCTTTGAATAACTGCGTATTCCCCTTATAAACGACGCAGCCCAGTTTGATCGGTTTGGTCGAACCCAGCGCGATCGGCTGGATGATGAATCCGAACTTGTTTCCCCGCGTTTGGTACTTGACGTGGAATACGAAATCGTTGTAGTCGTAGTCGCCTTCCCGGGAGTCTTCGAAACAAACTACCTGGAACAGTTTGGTATTGTTTTTCATTTCGATATCGTTCGGGTATTCGCTCGTCGGGACGTACGAAAGGGACACGCTTTCGCCCGCTTTGCTGCCCGATTGTTTGGGGATCAGAATCGTTACCGGCGATACCGCTTCGGCAAGCAGGGTTCCGTTCATGCTTACCTGGGTCACATGCCCTTCCCTGACCGGCACTTCGTACTCTTCGGCGGTTTGCAACCGAACGGCCTGGGATTTTTTCCCTGTGTCGATCGTAGTTTCCTGTTTTACGCAGGATGTGCATGCGACGGCTGTAAGCAGGGAAGCCAGTAAAAGCGTTTTCATGATGTTCGGTTTTTATAAATTCGCTTATGAGAAATGAACGGAGTGATTGTTATTTGTGGCAAAGATATGGGAATATTTATTATTTGGTGCGTTTTTAGAGGAAAAAACGAGGTGGATTTCGAAACGGGTGATTTGGAGACGTGGTTTTGATAATATTGTCTGTCGGAATCTGGCGGCTGTTAAAAAATGCTTTGCATCTTATCGGAAATGTCGGTTGTCTTCTATGTAAACGAAAACGCGGGAGGGAAAATTTTATTTCCCCTCCCGCGTCTATGGCTCGGAACCCTTCGGGCTGCGTAATTTATTTCATTGCGGTGTCCTGCGCCTGCATCACCATCAGCATTTCGCCGTCGTGCATCAGCATCAGCAGGTCTCCGTCGATCCGGTAAGAATCCACCCGGTCGAGTTCTTTGATGAATTTGTCTTCCTGAGCCTGATTCGCACACATGGCGCGCGTCGAAGCGACCGATTCGATTTTGATTTTGCCGTTGTCGGACAGCGTGTAATTACCCATGATCGAATTGCAGTCGCCGCGTCCGCCGAAACGGCCTTTTTCTTTGCTGAATACCAACGTATAGTTGTTGTCGGCTTTGAACGGCTGTCCTTCCCATTCGACCATCGCCCAGGTGGTTTCGGTCAGGGGTTTGGCATTCTTTTTTCCTTTGCGACAGGAGCAGCAGGCCGTAACCGAAACGGCGAGAGCGATTGCGAGAATCAAACGTGCGGTTTTCATAATAAGTTGATTTTATTTGTAATTGTTAAAAATATCCTCCGAAAAAACGGCAAGCAAAGCTAATAATAATTTCCGAGAACCCGTCCGGATTCCGGATGATGTTTTAAATTTGCACGACAGTATAACCGATAAATTACAGAGCCATGAAAAAAGTTATTGCAACCGCGGCGGCCCCGCAGGCCGTAGGCCCTTACAGCCAAGCCGTCGAAGCGGACGGGACGGTTTACGTTTCCGGCCAACTCCCGATCGATCCGATCAGCGGTACGATGCCCGATACGGTCGCCCGGCAGACCGAACAATCGCTGCTCAACATCGGGGCGATCCTCGCCGAAGCCGGATGCTCGTTCGACAACGTGGTCAAATCGACCGTTTTGCTCGACGATATCAGCAATTTCGGGGCCATGAACGAAGTCTACGCTCGATTCTTCACCGGGCAGATGCCGGCCCGGGTGTGCTATCAGGTCGCGGCGCTGCCCAAAGGCGCAAAAGTCGAGATAGATGTGATCGCCGTAAAATAGACGCGGTACGGCTTTCGTATCGGGAAAACGACCGGACGTTGCTGTCCGGTCGTTTTTGTCGTTGGGAAAGCGTTGCCGGGCGGGCGGCCGCTTGCGGGCTTATTCGAAGTCGAGGGTTTTCAGGGTTCCGTTCGGATCGACGTACCGGATCAGGGCGTTCGCTCCGTCGGCCGATTTCGTAAAGTCGGGACTCCCGGTATACACGTTTCCGATACACCTGCTGCTGACCTGCGACCGGTTTCGAATGGCGGTGCCGTCCATGTTGAAAATATTGCCGTCGATCAGCAGGTTGCCCGAGTTGGGAAGGATGTCTATGCACACCCTCTTCGGCGAGGCCGGCTCGGCGAACTGGTTGTGCGACACGATGAAATCGTTCACGGCGTCGCATTCGATGTCTTTGGATGTGTACGACGATACGCTGTCGGGGTCGGCATGCCACCTGCTCGCCGCCCGGTTGAAGCAGTAAAACAGGTTTCCGGAGACGAATCCCTGCCGGATGCCTTTCAGGGCCAGTCCTTTGACCTTGTAGTGGATGTGGCTGTCGGTCAGGTGGAACGCCGGTTCGCCCCACCCGTCCGTTCGTGCCGACAGCCTTACCCGAATGCCGGTGTCCTGCCCTACGAAATAGCAGTCGGATACGATCCCGTCCTCGCTGTCTATTTCGCTCCGGTACAGCAGGCCGTATTCCGCCCCTCCCCAGAAGTAGCATTTGTCGACGAGCGGGCTGTAACAGTCCAGCAAGGCGAATCCCGCAGCCATTTTACCGTGCGAATCGCCGTACTCGGACGTGATCTTGACATTGTCCAGCATCGGATACCAGGCGTTCTTTACGACGATTCCGTTGGCGAAATAGCCGTTGCTGAAATGCGGCCCCCGCATCAGCAGGTTCCTTGCCTGGAACATCCTCGAATGGTGATCTCCGGGGTTCTGGTCGGCCGTATTGAATTCGACCGCCGTACCGAGGCCTTTTTTTACGGCGACCAGCGAAAGATCGCAGACGGTCACGGTCAGCATATTCGTCGCCAGATTGAAATAAAGCCCTCCATCCTCGTTGTCGCAGATCAGTTCGGTCGCGTCCTCCCCCGCTCCCCTGACGCAAATTCCCGAATGGTAATCGTATCCGCCGAACTGCGGCTGGTCGAAAACGATCCGTCGGGATATCCGGAACGACCCCGCCGGAAGGACGATCTCGACCTGCCTTTTGCCTTCCATCCGCCGGAATATTTTCTCGAAGGCCGGGGCGCAGTCGGTCGTCCCGTCGTTTTTCGCTCCGAAGTCCAGGATGTTGTAGGTGGCGCATCCGCGGTCGTCGCGGTCTTTCGGCCGGGCGGCCAGGCTGTCGCAGCCGGTCGCGATGCAGAAAAGCGTACACAGCAGTAAGGAATGAAATCTCATAATTTTCTGTTTTACGGACTTTTGAACGGTACGGTTAAAACCCGTTCGGGGTGTTTCCGACACGGAATGCAATATTGCAAAGATTTCCGGAATAAATCAACGACGGGCAGACTAAAGATGGGTATTTTGTCCACATACCTGATTCGATTTAATTTATCAGTTAGTGCCAAATTTGCATGTAAAGATTAATCGGTTTATCTTCGGGATGATATAAGTATATGCCATTAGGCGCGTTGTGCGCGTCTTTTGCCGTAATTGTTTTCTTCAAGAGTAAACTTCATTTGAACAATGATTTATAGTTGATTGCCGATGTACAAGTCGTCGTTTATTTGTTTCTGGGTTTCTGTTTTGTGGATCGCTGGCTGTACTTCGTCCGCAGAATCCGGATCCGCCCCTGTTTTTACGGTGACTGTTGGGGAAGCGAATACGGGTTTATGCGATTCTCTCTGGCGTTATTCGAAACCGGTATTTCTGGAAACCACTTCCGAATCGGCGCTGAGTATGATCTCGAAAGTCGTTCTGTGGAACGGTCGGATCTTTGTTTCGGATAACCGCTATGATAAAATATGCGTGTTCGATACCGCCGGAAAGTTTTTATGGAATATTCGCCGGGTCGGCAGAGGGCCCGGGGAGTATATCGGAATGACGGATTTCGTGATCGATCCCGACCGGGAAGAATTGATCATCTATGCCGATAAGCCCTACAAATTGATTCATTGCGGTGTACAAGGCGATTTCCGGTATGAAAGCCGGTTGCCGGACGCTCTGTTCAAAGAGTTGGCTTTTACGGAAAAGTACCTTGTCGCGATTAACAGCCAGCAGATGTTTCCGGCCGATTATCTGTCCCTGATAGAACGGGGACGGGAAGATGGATTTGTAAAAATTCCTTTTGAACGTCCGATTCCTTTCAATACCTATTCCATCGGGCGGCAGCTCGTCGTTTCCGATCATCTGAATTTTACGTGCCGGTACGACAATACGGTCTACCGATTGGACGGGAAGGAAATCGTACCTTGGTTCCAAATCGATTTCGGGGAGAAAAATTTCCCTGCGTCGCGGTTGAATGTACAATTGACACAGGAGGAGTTTTGGGATTTGCTGGTAAAGGGTTACGTTTATTCCGTTACGAACGTCACCGAAGACGGGAAAACGGTTTATTTTACGACGAACCTGTCCGGATTGGGGAAGATCGATCTGGAAGGACGGCAAACAACTTATTTGCGGTCTCTTAAAGATGGACGTCTGGGGGTTTTCCTCGGGGAAATGCTTGCCGTCGAACACGTCGGAGGGCATCCCGTGGTCGGGTTCTCTCAGACTTTACAGCAATTGAAATTGTCGGTATCCGACCGGGGAAATTCAACGGATTCGGTTTTTCTGAGCCGTGTGCGGACAGCCCGGGAGGATGATAACCCGGTTTTGTTTTTTTATTCGAATCATCCGTTCGAATAAAGGTTGTATTGCCGAACTTCTGAGCGTAAGTGCCGCTTCCCGCTACCTGCGGCGTCGCAACCAAAGTTAAAAAGAAGAGCGCTTGTTTGTTTGGCAAGGCGCTTTCTTTTTTTTACGGAATCCCGGCCGCATCGTCGGCTGACACGCTTTCGGGGCGGCAAAGCGTCGGACGGTTCGGATCAGTCGGACGTATCATAAAATCGTATACGATTGCGGAAATGCGGGCGATTATGGAGGCGTTCGTCGGATCGTCTTCCTGCGAATCGCTGACGAATACGGCGATGTAGTATCTTTTGCCGTCCGGCGTCAGCACGAATCCGGCGTCGTTGTCGGCGATTTTGACGCCCGTTGAGGTGCGGTCGGAAGAGCCCGTTTTGTGGCCGACCGTGCAGTCCGGGGGCAACAGACCTTTGAGCTTGTCCTGCCCGGTCGAGGTTTCCGTCATGATCCGGATCAGGAATTTTTTGTACTTGGATGCGAACAGCCGGTTTTCGAAAAAGGTCTCGATCAGGCGTGCCGTCGCCGTCGGCGTACTACGGTTCAGGTATTGGTTCTCGATCCGGTCGTGCATCGTTTTTTCCGAGGCGGAAATGAACGTGTTTTCGATGCCGAGGCCGCGCACGTGTTTTTCGACGACTTCGGGGCCTCCTGCATATTCGAGCAGGATGTCACAAGCGTTGTTGTCGCTGTGCGCTACGCTGTATCTCAGCAATTCCGCTATCGTAATCGAAAAGTCCCGGCCGGGGTGTCGTTCTCTCAGCGGGCTGTATGTGTCCGGGTGCATGTCCGAAGCTTTTATGCGGACGACGCTGTCCAGCCGGGTGCGGTTCCTGTCCATGCGGTCGAGTACGGCCAGGGCGATGTGGAATTTGAATACGCTCATCAGCGGGAACAGGATGCTGTCGTTCGCCGCGACGATTTCGTCCCGGTTGGACAGTACGGTCACCCCGACGGTCGCCCGGTACCGGGACAGCACGGAGTCGATTTGCCGGACGAGCGTTCCGCATTGCGGTTTTGCCGTAGCGCATAAAGCCGCGAACAGGCATACGGCCGTCAGACAGCCGTATGCGGCGATTCGTCGGACGGTTTCGGCGGTCATAAGCGGTCTGCGCATTTTAAAATCCGAAATCGTCGATTTTGATGTCGCTGCCGCCCGATCGCTCGAACGGTTTCGCCTGCTGTTGCACCGGATTGCCTTCCACGTGGATCGCCCGGAACGGTCGTGCCGGGCAGACGTATTCGCAGCCGCCGCATCCGACGCAGATATCCGGGTCGATCGACGGGATGGTCAGTCCCTCCTTGTACGGGATCATCGTCACCGCTTGCGTCGGACAGTGCTCGGAGCAGGCGCCGCAACTCGTTTCGTCGGCATAGACGATGCAATCTTCCTTAATGAATACGACGCGCCCCACCTGCGTCAAGTGCTTTTGCTCGACGGTAAGCGGATGGATCGCCCCGTTCGGACATACGTCCGAGCAGACGGTACAGTCGAAATTGCAGAATCCGCGGTCGAAATACATTACCGGCTGCATTACCCCGCCGAGTCCGTATTCGGTTACGGCCGGTTTCAGTACGTGCGACGGGCATTTGGCGATACATAGGTGGCAGGCCGTGCAGTGTTTGAGCAGGTGCTCCGGGCTGACCGCTCCCGGGGGGCAGAGCGGATGCTGCCGTTTGTACCCTTTGCGGCCCGATAGCAACTCTTCCTGTTTCCTGGCGAATGCTTCGGGCAGCAGGGCGGCGGTCGCCAGCAGCGTGCCGAGGAACTGCCGCCGCGACCGGTCGGGCGATTCGGAAACGCCTGCCGTTTCGGGCGGGCTGCAAGGGGCAGGTTGCGAAGACGTAGGAACCGTTTGCGGGATACCGCCCTTTTTTACGGCCAACGGAACCGCCGCTTTCGATGCGGTGGACGAGAACTGGATCGCCTGCTGCCGGCAGTTGTCCAGGCAATCGAAACAGGCTATGCAACGGCTGTAATCGACCGTGTGCGTCTTGCGGTCGATGCACGACGCTTTGCATTTCGAAGCGCATACGCCGCAACCGTTGCAGTTGTTCTTGTCGATCCTGATTTTGAACAGCGCGTATTTGCTCAGGAAACCCAGCAGCGTGCCGACCGGACAGATCGTATTGCAGTACGAGCGACCGTGTTTCCATGCCAAAAAACCGATGATTCCGAACGTGGCCAGTGCGACGATAAAAGCCAGCGGGCTGACGACGGCGACTTCCGTGCGGTAGAAAGTATAGTTGTCGAATTTCGTGAAAATCGCTTCCAGCAGGTTGTTGCCGGCCATGTAGACCGGGCTGAAGACATTCGATACCAACCGCCCGTAAGCCCCGTACGGATCGAGCAGGCTCAGCACGACGGTCAGGCCGAACAAGTACGTGACTATGACGACTCCGAGCACCGACCACCTTAGGATCGTTTTCGCCGGCGCGAACGCGAACCGTTTCCGTTTTTTCTGCAACCGGCCGGCGATTCGGTTCACGATATCCTGGAAAATGCCCGTCGGGCAGACGACCGAACAGTAAATCCGCCCGAACAGCAGCGTCGCCAGAATTAGCCCGGCCAGCGTGACGAGGCTCAACGACAGCACCGCCGGCAGGAATTGGATACTGACCAGTCCGTGAAAACTTTCCGGCAGCCATCCGGCGAAGTCGAGGAAGTAGAGCGTAATCAGGGTAAAGGTCGCCGTCGCCGCTACCACACGCAACTTTCTGAGCATGATGTTTTCGTCTTTTTACAGTTTGATTCGTTTGACGTTCAACTTATCGAGATCCGTCGTGCCGATGTTCAGCGCCTGGCCGTTGGCCAGATGTCCGACCGATTCCATCGGCATTTCGCGGATCTGGTTGAAGAATTTCGTGGCGGCCGTGTCGACGGCGACGATGTCCGGCGATACGAAAAGCCCTTTGGCGAGCACCACGTCGTCGGCCGACTGACCGCGCGGTCCGTTGGTCTTCATCACGCGGTAGGCGTCCACCACGTTCAGCGCTGGTTTCTTTTGCAGCGTGCAGATGTCGGCGATGCACTGCTGCAGGTCGTCGCGGTGGAATGCGCCGCGATCCCAGACGATACCCATCAGGTTTTTCATCGAGATGGTCAGGTTAGCTCCCCCGTGGTGTTTGAGCACCGGTACGTTGATCCAGACGTCGCTGTCGAGGATCGCCCGGTGCACTTTGGCGTTTTTGAGGATTTTGCCGTGCGGCAGCGAAATGTCGCGGTAATAGGACTCCTCGTGGGCCGGAACGACTTTCGCGCCTGCGGTTTTGGCGGCATCTTCGATGCCGCTGTTTTTATAACATTTGATCCAGTCGTCGCAGGTGTGGTCGAAAACCGCGACCTCCTTGGCTCCGGCGGCCAGGCATTGTTTTACGATCTCGGCGATCAGCTTGGGATTGGTGTTGCCGGCCAGTTCGGGCGTTTTGTCCCAGCCGATATTCGGTTTGACGGCCACTTTGGCCCCTGCTTTGACGAACTTTTTCATGCCGCCCATTTCGGCGATCGCTTTGCGGAACATGGCGTCCGGTTCGCCGCCCATGACGGCGATCAGGTCGGTTTTTCCTCCCGTAGCGGGGTCGGTGACGGATTGGGCCAGCAGATCCATCGTTCCGCCCGGCTTGATAATCATCGCAACCCCCGTCAGGGCGATCGCCTTTAAGAAATCTCGTCTGTCCATCGCGTTTGTTTTTAGTCGGGTTGTTTTCGAAGTATATCAGAAGCGCAGGTTCACGCCGCCGAAAACCGTGGCTCGGGGCATCGGGTAACCGGCGTTGATTTCGTAGTCCTGGGCCAGCAGGTTCTCGCCCCGCGCGAAAAGTTCGACGACGGAGCTCGCTTGCCACGAGGCGCGTAGGTTCCACAATACGAATTGCTCCGTGCCCGGCGCTTTCAGATCCGTATAGAGTCCGCGGATGTATTGCACCCCGGTCGATACGCTCCAGCGCGGCCGGATAAAGTCGATACCGGCGTACAGTTTGTGCTGCGGCGCCGCCAGTATTTTGTATTCCATGTGCAGCCAACTGTAATTGCCCGAGAAGGCCAGCGACCGGGCGGCCCGGTATCGCGCGGTCAGTTCCACGCCGTAGTTTTCGATCCGGCCCGTGTTGACGTTTATCGGCCGGTTGCCGTCGAAAACCGCCTGGATCGTGTTGTCGCCCTTAAGGTAGTAAACATTGGCGCTCAGCGACAGTTTGCGTTGCCAGAAACTCTGCGTAACGGAGAACTCGTAATTCATCAGCCTTTCGGGTCGCAGGTCGGGATTTTGCGGCGGAAACATGTACATTTCGCGGATGGTCGGCGTCCGGAATCCTTTGCTGAGGATCGCTTTGAGGACGGTTTCGGGCGCTATCGGGAAACTGATCCCGAACTGCGGGACCCACTGCGCGCCGAAGTGCGGGTTATAATCCATGCGGACGCCCGCGTTCAGCGTCATCCATCTCGCGAGCGTCTGCTGCATGTTCAGGTAGACCGCCACATCGTTCAGCGTCTTGTCGGCCAACTGTTCGTCTCGGTCGGGATAGCGGTTCCAGGCGCGTCCCCCGCTGCGTTGGTAGTCCGCTCCGAGCGTCGTCTGGTTGCCCGTAAACAGCCGGTACGACTGGTAGGCCGTGATGCCCAGCATCCGGTCCCGCGAACGGAAACGGTAGTCCGGCGACGGTTGTCCCGGGCTGTGCCCGTCGTCGATTTTGTGATATCCGAAGTTGTAAAAGAATTTCAGCGATCCCGACGTGCGTTCGTAGCGGTTGTCGAGCGAGAACGAGGTCATTCCGCGGGTAATCAGCGCATCGTTGTCGATCAGCGGAGCGGTGACGGAACCGGGGTTCGAGGCGGCGAAATGGTTCAGGTTCACGTCCGCGAACGCTTTCCAGTGCGCGGTGAAGTCGTAGCCCAGCTTCAGGTAGCCTCCCCAACCGCCGAATCCCATGTCCTTGCGGTGTCCGTCGGTATGACTGTAATTCAGCGCGGCGAAACTGTTGAATTTTCCTTTCCGCACGGCGTTGCTCACTTCGACGTTCAGCGTGTTGAACGAGCCGTACATCAGGCGGGCCGTGTTGTAGACGCCATCCGCTTGCCCTTTTTTCGTGATGATGTTTACGACGCCGCCCATCGCGTTCGACCCGTACAGGATCGAGGCCGGGCCGCGCACCACTTCCACCCGTTCGGCGTTCATCGACTGGTAACTGTCCGCCAGCGGATGCCCCATCAGGCCCATGTACTGCGGATGTCCGTCGATCAGCACCAGCACCCCGGAAGTGGGTTCGCCCCCTACTCCCCGGATTTTCATACCGCCGGCCGCGCCGGCCGCCACGCCGTACCCCATCACGCCGCGTCCGGTGATGAACAGTCCGGGCACCTGTTCGGTCAGCACCGGCAGCAGCGACGGTTCGAACCGCCGTTCGATTTGCCGTTCCTCGACGACCGATACGCTCATCGGCAGGTTGCGGAAGTTTACCGCCGGCCGCGATCCGGTCACGATCACTTCGTCCATCCGTACGGAGTCGGCGAAGCGTTCCGGTACGGCACTCCGTGCGGAAATCATGCCGCAGCATGCCATTGCGGCGCATAGGTAAAGTTTCGTCGGTACGTTCATACGGTCAGAGTATCCCTGGAAATCGGAAGCAAGCTTCGTTGTACAGCGCGTAGTCCGCCCCTTTACGTCGAAGTCGACCGGGACCAGCCGTTTTCGGTTTGTCGTATTTCGGCCGCTGGCATTCGTCGCGCAGGTTGATTCGCAGCGGGCGAACCTCTTTGTTCAGCCGCAGGTTCAACGGCGCGGCCGGTATGATCCCGCCGTTGGCGATCGCTACCAGCAGGTCGAAATCTTCCGGGATCGGGATTTCCCGGAAACGGGTCAGCACTTCTTCGAATGTTTTTCTCGGCATCGTGTCAGCGTTTGGCCAGCCATTTCAGCAGCGCGTACCCGGCTACGATCTGCAACAACATGCCCGGAACGCCGAGACGGAAATCCTGCATGGCGGTAAGGAAGCTGCCCGTGAGGACCCATTCGAACAGCGAGCCGATGATCTGGTAAGCCAGTACGACGGCGACCATCGCCAGCATCGAAACGTTTTTCAGGTAACGGGCCGCCATAGCGGCGGCTACGGCTAGCGTGACCGACTTGATCAGGATTTCGGGCAGTACGGCGGCAGCGGGCATCCCGAACAGCGCGCTGTTCGCCAGCGGAGAGAGCACGGCCGTCAGCAGGCCGACCCGGATGCCGAATTTATAGGCTGCGATCAGCGTAAAGAAGTAGATCGGCAGCAGGATCAGTCCCCCCTGCGGAATCAGATGGCATAATTGCGGCAGAATCAGATTGCCGGCTACGAACAGCAGCGTGAACCAATAGGTCTTGGCCTGTCGGAAGTTCAGCGAATAGAGTTTTACAGTCGTTTCCATAACATAGTTGTATTTTAAAGTTATTCGATTGCGGTATTGCGGAGTATCTTCGGGGAGGAAACGTTACCTCACCTCGATCAGTTCGTATTGCATGTTTCCGATTCCGATCTTTTCGGCGTGCGTCAGTCCGGCCAGCCAGTCGGTGTCGGGATGCATCAGTCGGAATTTGTCGGTATCTTCGAGGTGTTCGTGCGGACGACTTTCGGTAAGTCGGTTGACCGTCTGCAACGCGGGCGCGTGGATCACCAGGTCGGCGCAGGCTTTGTCCAGGGCTACCGGGTCGAATGAAGCGGCGATTCCGAGGTCGGGGACGACGGCGGCGTCGTTGTGATTCCAGCAGTCGCATTCCGGCGAGACGTTCATGATGAAGCTGACATGGAAGTTCGGCTTGTCTTTCAGCACGGCCTTCGTGTATTCGGCGATTTTGTAGTTCAGGCGTTCCGATGTATCGTTGGCCCCCATCGACGCGCTGTCGTACTGGCATAACGCGATGCATTGTCCGCAGCCGACGCACTTCGAGTAGTCGATCTCGGCTTTCCGTTCCGGGTTCAGGTGTATGGCGTCGTGCGCGCAGTGTTTTACGCAGATGTTGCAGCCTCGGCAGTTTTCCGTTTTGACGACGGGCTGGGCCGCGCAGTGCAGTTCCAGCTTGCCGCCGACGCTGGCGCAGCCCATGCCGAGGTTCTTCAGCGTACCGCCGAATCCGGTCTGTTCGTGTCCTTTGAAATGGGTCATCGAGATGACAATGTCTGCGTCGGCGACGGCCGCGCCGATTTTCGGTGCTTTGCAGTATTCGCCGTCGATTTCGATTTCCCGGTAGTCGATGCCTTTCAGTCCGTCGGCAATGATGACCTGACATTGTGCGGAGATCGGGTTGTAGCCGTTCTCCATAGCGCTCTGTAGGTGGTCGACGGCATTCGCGCGTCGTCCCGAATAGAGCGTGTTGGCGTCGGTCAGGAACGGTTTCGCGCCGAGCGAACGCAGCAGTCCGGCCATCCGGGCGGCGTACTGGGGCCGCAGGTAGGCCATGTTGCCCGGTTCCCCGAAATGAATCTTGATCGCGGCGAAACGGTTCTCGAAATCGATGCCGGCGATGCCCGCCCGGCGAACCAGTCGCTCCATTTTGTCCAGCAGATTGCTGGTCGGCGTGGTGCGGAGGTTTGTGAAAAATACTTGAGAAGAAGCCATGTCCTGAATAAATTGGGTTGAAGCCGACTTTGTAGCGAGTCGGCGATTTTTGCCCAAAAGATACGGATTTTTAGAAAAAGATTCTAATTTTCCCATTGAAAAAGCGGATCGAGGACGATTCCGGATTTTGCGCATCGGATCTTTCGCGTACGGACGGGCGGTTGTACCGCAAAAGCGATGTTTTTCGGGAAGGGCGTCGTGCGAAACGAAAAATCCCGGCCGGAGCCGGGATTTGCAGAGAAAAATAACGAATATTCTATTTCATATGTTTGTGTACGTCGCGCAGTTGGAAGGCGAGAATACAGGCCGACATCCCGGCGAAAAGCAGCGAAATGCCTACCCAGATGATCACGGCCGCCGTCCCGAACAGTATCGGCTGGAACAGGATCCACATCGAAAGCAGCAGCAGTAGGACGCCGCTTACGATCGTCCATCCCGAACCGGGAACGTTCATCGCGTTCATGTCGCTACCCAGTCCGATCGCGCTGAAGCTGCGGAACAACAACCAGAAAGCGAGGAAGATCGGCAGCGTCGCTGCGGACAGCGCCGTATTCAAGATCAGGATGACGCCCAAGATCACCTCGATGATGCCGCCGGCCAGCATCCATCCGCGTCCGGTCATGTAGTGTTTATTGCCGGCCGAAAGAATGATCTGGAACAGGCCGGAAAAGAAGATCAGAAAACCGAACATCAGCGACATGCCCAGGTAACTTTGCGCCGGGTACAGGAATACGACCAGGCCGATGATGAATAGCGCGATGCCGGTCAGCAGCAGCAACCACCAGTAACGGATCGCCTGTTTCGAATGTTCGAGCAGCGTTTCAAAAGAATTGTCCATAGTTTGATTTTTTAATGAAATATTACTTAATTTTGAACGATAGAAAATTTTATATACCGGGCGATTCGTTTCGACCCCGTCAAACGGACGGAAGGGTTCGAACGGTGTCGGGTAACGCCGTAACGGAGTGCTCATTTTCAGTGCCAGTTTTGCGAAATCCCGGGTCACGCCGTTTTTTGCGGGATAGAAAAGTCCGAACGAAACAGACCGGAAAGGAATATCCTTTTCATATCTCATGGAATTATGTCGCCGGATCGGGAGAGTGTCGGCGTATGCGGATGAAAATGAAAACGCCCCGAAATCGTATGATATTCCGGGGCGTTATTTTTCGGAATCGTTTTTTACAAGCCGTGCGCGGACAATAATTCGGCCATCTGGGCAGCCATTTCGGCCGCTTTTTTCGCGGCCGTGTCGGCAAAGAGTTCCGATCGGTCGGCATAAATGATCCCGCGCGAGGAATTGACCAGCAGACCGCAACGGTCGTTCATCCCGTAACGGGCCACTTCTTCGAGGCTGCCGCCCTGCGCGCCCACTCCCGGGACGAGCAGGAAATGGTTCGGGATCAGTTCCCGGATTCCTTTCAGCATCCGGGCTTGCGTCGCGCCGACGACGTACATCATGTTTTCGGCCGTGCCCCATCCGCTCGATACGTCGATCACTTTTTCATAAAGATAGCCGCCCTCTTCGAGCCGCTGCATTTCGAAATCGGCGGCGCTCGGGTTGGAGGTCAGCGCCAGAACGACCGCCCATTTGCCGTCGAAGCGGAGGAACGGGTCGACCGTGTCGCGCCCCATGTACGGAGACAACGTCACCCCGTCGGCCAGATCTTGGCTGAAAAAGGCGCGGGCGTACATCTGCGACGTATTGCCGATATCGCCCCGTTTGGCGTCGGCGATAATCATGATTTCAGGATAGTTATCCCGGATATATCGCACCGTTTTGACGAAACTTTCCCAGCCTTTCGCGCCGTTTTCCTCGTAAAAAGCGAGGTTGGGCTTGTAGCATACGGCGTATGCCGCCGTGGCGTCGACGATCGCCCGGTTGAAGGCGAAAACCGGATCGTCTTCGGCCAGCAGGCGCTGCGGGATTTTGTTCGGATCGGTATCCAGGCCTACGCACAGGAAACTGCGTTTCCGCCTGATCTGTTCGAAAAGTTCCGATGAAGTCATGGAGTATTCGTTTTTGAGGTTCGTTACTCTTCGCTCGCGCGCAGCCGTTCGGCATTCTCTGCTACCTGCAACTTGTCGATAATCTCCTGGATGTCGCCGTCCATCACGGCGCTCAGGTTGTAGAGCGTCAGGTTGATCCGGTGGTCGGTCACGCGGCCTTGCGGATAGTTGTAGGTGCGGATCTTGGCGCTGCGGTCGCCGGTCGACACCATCGTCTTGCGCTTGCCGGCGATCTCGTCGAGGTATTTTTGGTACTCCAGGTTGTAAATACGGGTACGCAACTCTTCGAACGCCTTGTCGAAGTTCTTCAACTGCGATTTCTGATCCTGGCACTGCACGACGATGCCCGTCGGGATGTGGGTCAGCCGGATCGCCGAATAGGTCGTGTTGACCGACTGGCCGCCGGGCCCCGATGCGCAAAAAATATCCTTGCGGATGTCATTCATATTGATTTCCAGGTCGAATTCTTCGGCTTCGGGCAGTACGGCCACCGACGCGGCCGACGTGTGTACGCGGCCTTGGGTTTCGGTCTGCGGCACGCGCTGTACGCGGTGTACGCCCGATTCGTATTTCAGCACGCCGTAGACGCTGTCGCCGATCACTTTCATCACGATCTCCTTGAATCCGCCCGAAGTGCCCTCGCTCATGCTGTTGATCTCGTATTTCCAACCGCGTTTCTCGATGTATTTGGTATACATGCGAAACAGGTCGCCGGCGAACAGGGCCGCTTCGTCGCCGCCGGTTCCGCCGCGGATTTCGACGATGGCGTTCTTGCTGTCCTGCGGGTCGGCCGGGATCAGCAGCAGCTTGATCTCCTCTTCCAGCCGCTCGAGTTCCGGTTCCAACTCGGCGACCTCCATGCGCGCCATTTCGCGCAGTTCGTCGTCCTTTTCGGTCGTGAGGATCTCTTTGGCTTCGGCGAGGTGGTTCAGCGCCGTCCGGTATTTTTCGCTGGTTTCGACCACCGGCTGCAGTTCTTTATACTCTTTGTTCAGCGCTACGAATTTTTTCATATCGGCGATCACTTCCGGATCGGTCATCTGCTGGCCGATCTCTTCGTATTTGATCTTCAGTCCGTCGAGGCGTGAAAGTATCGAATTTTCTGACATAAAAATGATAATTATCGGATGATGCTCCCTGCGAGGCGTTTCCGGTGCGCAACGCGTTCCTTTTGAGAAACTGGGGATTGCACCTGCCGGATGCGATCCGCCGGCCGCCGGAAGCGTCACAAAGGTAAACATTTTTTTGATTTTTCGTATCTTGCGCCCGTTTCGTACGACTATGAAGAATACGCTGCTCAAAATCGCCGGATACCTGGCCGTCGGGCTCGGTTTCGTCGGGGCTTTCGTTCCGATGCTCCCGACCACGCCTTTTCTGCTGCTGGCCGTTTACTGCTTTTCGAAAAGCGATCCCCGGATGAACCGCTGGATGCTTCAGAACCGGGTTTTCGGCCGCTACCTGCGCGATTACAGGAGCGGTCAGGGAATCCCGCTGTCGGTCAAGATAACCGTGTTGTCGGTGATGTGGAGTTCCATGCTGTTCGTCGGCATCGTATTTAATAGCCGGATTTGGGTCGCCGTTTTGCTTTTTACCGTATCTTTGTTCGTCTCGATCCATATTCTGAGAATCAAAACCGCTTGCCGTGAAGAACGAAAAGATCGTCATACTGAGTCCGACGGAGCCTGAAATAGCGCCTTTCCGCTACGGTGCCGCCGACGGGCCCGAAATCCGGATCGCCGGGGTCGGCCCGTATCGCTGCGCTGTGACGACAATGGCGGCGGTCCGCGATTGCGACCCGCAGTTGTTGATCCTTGCCGGGATCGCGGGGGCGTATCCCGGCAGCGGATTGTCCGTCGGGCAGACGGTGCTGGTCGCTTCGGAGTGCGCCGCCGATGCCGGTTCGTTCGTGGCCGGCGATTTCACGCCGAAGTTCAGTGGGCGTTACGACTGCCCGTGGCTGCCGGCAGGGGTTCCGTTCCGTGCGGTCGATAGCAACAGCGTCGGCGTCGCGGGTACTCCGTTCGCCGATCGCGTCGGGGTGCAGATCGAGAATATGGAAGGCGCGGCGTTCTTTTATGCCTGCCTGCAGTGCGGAGTGCCGTTCCTGGAACTGCGCGCCGTTTCCAACCGCGTCGGCGATCCGTTTCCGGAATGGGACGTCCGGGGGGCGGTGACCGCGTTGGCCGACTCGCTGTGCGAATTGTTGCATTTCTTAAATACCGAGCGAACATGAAATTACAGCTTCATATATCGACCTGTCCGAACGATACGTTCATGTTCGATGCGATGGTGCACCGCCGTATCGACACCGAGGGTCTCGAATTCGACCTTTCGCTGGCCGATATCGAACAACTGAACGCCGGAGCGTTGCAAGGCGTTCCGGACATTTCGAAATTGAGTTATCCGGTCGTGCCGCAGTTGCTCGACCGTTACCGGGTGTTGCACAGCGGCAGCGCGCTGGGGCGCGGCAACGGACCGCTGCTGGTCAGCCGCCACCGGATTTACCCGGACGAAGTGAGCGGTATCCGGGTGGCGATCCCCGGCGAGCACACGACGGCCAACCGCCTGTTGGCGACGTTGTATCCGGGCGTGACCGACAAGCGGGTCTATCTTTTCTCGGACGTGGCCGACGCCGTAATGAGCGACGAATGCGACGCCGGGGTGCTGATCCACGAAGGACGTTTTACGTACCGCGAAAAAGGGTTGCGGCTGGTGGCCGATCTCGGCGAGGAGTGGGAGAAAAAGACCGGACTGCCGTTGCCGCTCGGCGCGATCGCCGTATCGCGGCGGCTTGACCGGCAGACGCAGCGGAAGATCGACCGGGTGTTGCGGCGCAGCGTCGAATTCGCGTTCGCCGAGCCGTCGGCTTCGGCGGAATTCGTGCGCGGGTATGCGCAGGAACTCAGCGAGGAGGTGACGCGCCGGCATATCGAACTGTTCGTAAACGAATATTCGGTCGATCTGGGGGCCGAAGGAAGGAAGGCGGTGTGCGCGCTGCTGGAAAGAAAAGAAGAGGAGATTTTCGTATGATGCGCGAAACATTGCGGCGGCTGGCGGCCGAAGACAACCTGCGGACGCTGCCCGAAATAGGGATCGACGGGAAATACGTCGTTTACGAAGGTCGTAAATACCTGAATCTGTCGTCGAACGATTACCTGGGCCTTTCGTGCAGCGGCCTGCACCGGGAGTTTATGCGGCGGATGACCGACGGAGGGGATTTTCTGCTTAGTAATCCGTCTTCGCGGCTGATTACCGGCAACAGTCCGGATTACGGACGGCTTGAGATGGCGCTGTCGGAACTGTTCGGCGGGCGTGCCGTACTAGTCGTCGGCTGCGGTTACATGGTCAATTCGGGCGTGCTGCCGGCCGTTACCGGCAAGGGGGATCTGGTACTGGCCGACAAGCTGGTGCATGCCAGCCTGATCGACGGACTCAGGTTGTGCGAAGCCGACTGGAAACGGTTCAACCACAACGATACGGGACATTTGGAGCGGTTATTGGCCGCCCACCGTCGTTCGTACCGGAACGTCTGGATCGTGACCGAATCGATTTTTAGCATGGATGGCGATCGCGCGCCGCTGAAAGAGCTGGCCGCGCTGAAACGGCGTTACGACGCGAAGCTGTATGTCGACGAAGCGCACGGATTCGGGGCCTGCGGGCCGCAGGGATGCGGAGTCGCCGCGGAGATGGGCGTCGGGGACGATTGCGATGTCCGTATTGCGACGCTCGGCAAAGCGCTCGCGTCGCAGGGGGCGTTCGTCGTTACGGACGGGCTGACGCGCGATTTCTTGATTAACCGGCTCCGGACGCTGATCTTCTCGACGGCGCTGCCTCCGATTTCGCTGCGCTGGTCGGAATACCTGGTGCGGCGTTTGCCGGAGATGGAAGACCGCCGCGCCCGGCTGCGGGAATTTTCGCGGTTGATTACCGGGGATGCGTACCGTTCCCACATCGTTCCGCTGCCGGCCGGAGAAAACGGCCGGGCGATTGAAATGAGCCGGCGTTTCCGCGAAGCGGGCTACTGGGTGATGCCGGTTCGTTATCCGACGGTGCCGAAAGGGAAAGCTCGGGTGCGCGTGTCGCTCAGCGCGGCGCTCACGGCCGACGAAATCCGAAAATTTACCGAAATATGCGCAAGTATTGGTTGACGCGGGACGGGAATCCCGGCCTGATCCTTTTCATGCTGGGCTGGGCGGCGGATCATCACGCGGTCGAGCACCTCGCGCCCGAGGGGTACGATATGCTCTGCGTATACGATTACCGTACGCTGGAACCGTTCGCTGCGGAGGAGTTTTCCGCCTACCGGAATGTCACGCTTTTTGCATGGTCGTTCGGGGTGTGGGCCGCCGAACGGACGTGCCGCGACGTTGCGTCGGATTGCGCCGTCGCGCTGGGCGGAACGCCCTATCCGGTGGACGACCGTTTCGGCATTCCGCGCAGGGCGTTCCTGGCGACGCTCCGGGGACTGCGCGGCAGCGGGGCGGAAACGTTCAACCGCCGCGCCTACGGCGCGGATTACGACCGGCTCGCCCCGTTTTTCGACGAGCGGCCGTTCGAAGACAAACTCGACGAACTCGGCGTGCTGTTCGAACGCTCCGCCGAACCGTATATGCCGTCGCTGGATTGGACGGCGGCGGTCGTGGGCGACCGGGACGCGATTTTCCCGCCGGCGAACATGCTTGCCTACTGGAAAGAAAAGGCCGTCGTAAAACCGTTGCCGCACTACCCTTTCGGCGATCCCGGCATCGTGTCCGGCTACTTAAAAAAGATTGAAAATGACAACCGATAAACAGTTACTCAAAAAACGTTTTGCCGCCACGTTCCGGCAGTACGATTCGCTGGCCGTCGTTCAGCAGGAGATCTGCGGCCAGTTGGACGAAATGATCGGGCGGATCTGCCCCGGGCGGATCGGCCGGGCGATGGAGGTCGGCTGCGGAACCGGCTTCCTTACGCGCTACCTGCTGCGGCGCTATCCGGACGCCGAATGGATCGTCAACGACCTGATCGAAGAATCGGAAATCTATTTGCGGCCTTATGCGTCCGGACACTATGTGGAATACCTGTGGGGCGATGCGGAACTGCTGCCGCTGCCCGGAGAGCTGGATATGATCGCGTCGGCGTCGGCCGTGCAGTGGTTCGACAACCTGCCGCTTTTTATCGACCGCGCGGTCGGGAGCCTTTGCTGCGGCGGTTACTTCGCGTTTACGACGTTCGGTACCGACAATTTCCGGGAGATCCGGGCTACGACCGGCGAAGGGTTGCATTACTATACCAGCGAGCAGTTGCAGGAGTTGTTGACCGCTGCCGGATACGGGATCGTCGAAACGCTCGAATACACGCGCCATCTGCCGTTCGACACTCCGGCCGACGTATTGCGGCATATCAAGGCCACCGGCGTGAACTCGATCCGCAAGGCGCGCTGGGGAAAGCAACAGTTGATGGATTTCGAAACGGCTTACCGGGAACATTTCAGTATGCCGGACGGTCGCGTCGCGCTGACCTACCATCCGATCCTCGTCCTGGCGCAGAAAAAGTAAAAAAGCACAGCAGGGCTTGTAAGCCGGGTTCTGTACCTTCGCGAGCGAAGGCCTCTGTCATTTATCTAGGCCGGCGGTCACCCGCACGGCTCGTCAGCAACCTACCCCCCGAC
>ERZ857503.606-NODE-606-length-26122-cov-5.058081_pt1 | contig 26122 bp, 31 predicted proteins | sample MGYA00519766_ERZ857503 | MGnify/ENA primary metagenome ERZ857503 (study PRJEB31778, sample SAMEA3449345) | human gut metagenome | biome: human gut; feature: human-associated habitat; material: faeces | place: United Kingdom | collected 2010/2012 ...
AGCATTAAGCGGAACCTCCCGTGTGCCGCGGGGCTGCCGTTCTTGAGTTGGCTGCCAGGGTCACGGACATAGCGCAGTGTTCAAAGGCCGGTGTGCGGCCTTGTTTTGCGCCGGAATAAAAGGGAAGGGGTACGGTACGCCGCGCCCCTCTTTTTTCATTTGAGGTGATTGGATTGTACCAGGCGCTCTATCGAAAATGGCGGCCCCGCACATTTGATGATGTGGTAGGCCAGACCCATATCACCGATACACTCAAGCGGCAGGTGGCGACGGGCCGGCTTTCTCATGCTTATCTCTTTACTGGTACGCGGGGGACGGGCAAAACGACATGCGCCAAGATCTTGGCCCGAGCCGTCAATTGTGAGCATCCGGTGGACGGGAATCCCTGTAATACATGCGATTCCTGCCGCGGCATTGAAAACGGCTCCATTCTGGATGTGCTGGAGCTGGATGCAGCTTCCAACAACGGAGTGGACCAAGTACGCGCCCTGCGTGATGAAGCGGTATATACCCCGGCGGCAGTGCGCAAGCGGGTGTACATCGTGGACGAGGTGCACATGCTTTCGACCGCTGCCTTCAATGCGCTGCTGAAGATATTGGAGGAGCCCCCTGCGCATTTGATGTTTATTCTGGCCACCACGGAGCTCCATAAGGTGCCGGCGACCATCAAATCAAGATGCCAGCAGTTCTCTTTTCAGCGAATCTTGCCGGGCGATATAGCCCAGCGCCTCTTATATGTGGCGGAACGTGAGGGAATTGCGCTCACCTCCGAGGGGGCGGCGCTGTTGTCCAGACTGGCGGACGGCGGCCTGAGGGACGCGCTCTCCCTGCTGGACCAGTGTGCCGGGCCGGCGGGGCCCATCGGAGAGCAGCAGGTACTGGATGCGCTGGGGCTTGCCGGAAATCTGGAGACCGCCCGCCTGATGGGCCGCGTGGCGGACCGGGATGCCGGAGGGGCGCTGGAGGACATCGCACGGCTCTACGGAGGCGGCAAGGATATTTCTGCGATCCTGGGGGAGCTGGCTTCGCTGACAAGAGACCTGCTGATCCGAAAGACAGCGCCCAGGTCCGGCGGCACGCTTCTGAACGGCGGGTTCGATGAGACCACGATGCGGGGACTCTCAGAGAAGTTTACGGCACCCCGGCTCGTGTGGATGCTCACTGTTCTGCAAGCCGCTCTGGCAGAGCTGCCGCGCAGCAGCAACCGGCGGACGGATGCAGAACTGTGTCTGATCCGACTGTGTGACGAGCGGCTGGATGACAGCGCAGGCGGGCTGGCCGCGCGGTTGGACCGCGTGGAAGCACAATTGTCCAGTGGTGTCCCACTTCCAAAAGAGAAAAGTGAAAACACTTGTCAGATAATTTCGGGGGAGAAAGCGGAAATCTCCATATCGCAAAGCTGTATGCAAGGAGAAACGCCTGTCGATGATGCCCGCTCCCAGAAGGATCTGCCCCCGTGGGAAGTAGCTGGCATACCGCGTGTGGAGCCGATGGCCGCCGCGTCCGATCCGAAACCTACGGCCGACACGGTGCCGCCCGTACCACCTGTTCCGGGTGGAGATATCTGGCCTGCGCTGGCGGCCGGACTTAAGAATAAAGTGAGCCGCAACGCATGGTCTTTTCTTGGAAATCCCTCGATGGTGCGGGGGGAATATGCAGATGGGGTGCTCACTCTTTGGGCGGACGACGAGTTGGTAAAGGGTGTGGTGAGCCGTCCCACTGTGCTGGAGGCGGTGGGAACTCTCGCACAGAGCAGACTGGGGCATGAGGTACGTGTGTCTGTAAAAGTAGGTCGTCCGGAGTCGGCGGCCGGGCATGATAAGCTGGATGATTTGCTGGCCTTCGGGCGGCGGTTCGACAATATTACCATCAAGGAGTGAGCGGGTTATGGCAAAGGGATTCAACAGCCGCGGTATAGGCGGCATGGGCGGCGGTTTCAATATGAATATGATTAAGCAGGCCCAGAAGATGCAGCAGGATATGCAGAAGATGCAGGAGGAGCTGGAGAACAAGGAGTACACCGCGCAGGCGGGCGGAGGCGTGGTCTCGGCCACGGTGTCGGGTAAACATGAGCTCAAGAGCCTTGCTATCGATCCCGAGGCTGTGGACCCCGAGGATGTGGAGATGTTGCAGGATCTCATTGTAGCTGCGGTGAACGAGGCCATGCGGACGGCGTCCTCTGATGCGGCCGCCTCCATGGGACAGCTCACCGGCGGGCTGAATCTGCCGTTCTAAGAAAAAATGAGCATTCTTATCCCTAAAGTGGGTATGCGCACCGTTAAAACAGCGGTGTCGGTCATGATTTCTTATCTGGTCTTCGTGCCGTTCGGTCTCTTGTACCGGGAAGAGCTGGGAGGAGTATGGGGGCAGATGGGCCCACTGTATGCCTGCATTGCCTGTGTGGTGTGTATGCAGAGTTCACTGGGGCAGACGATGCAGCAGGGCATTTCCCGCTTTATCGGCGTAGCTGTGGGCGGCACGCTTGGGGTCCTGGTGCTGGCGCTGGGAGAACCGGTGCGTTATCCGCTGGTCAAGGCGCTGATGCTCGGCGTAGTCTGTGTGGCAGGCGTCTGGCTATGCCTGCTGCTCAAGCGGCCGGCCGCCTGTGCCATGGCCTGTATCGTTCCCTGCGTGATTCTGGTCAACGGGATGACAGGGGTGGAACGGTACTATTATGCGGCGGCCCGCATCATCGAGACCGTGGTTGGGGTGGCAATTGCCTTCGGCATCAATGCCGCCCTCCCGGACCACCGGGAGGAGCCCTCTGATGAGCCGCGGGAGCCGGCGGAGGACGAAGAGACGAAATAGCAGTCGATACAGGGCTTTCCACATCCGGAGGGCCCTGTATTTTCCTGAGGAGGGTATGGCCTTGGATGTTAAACTGAGGAGAGAGAGGCCGGAGGACACTCGAACGGTAGAGTGTCTGCTACGGGAGGCTTTTTGGAATGTTTATGTGCCGGGCTGTGAGGAGCACTATCTGGCCCATGTTTTGCGGAAACACCGGAACTTTGTTCCGGAGCTGGACCTGGTGGCCGAAGCGGAGGGGCGCCTGGTGGGAAACGTCATGTGTACCCATGCCCGTATTGTGAGTGCACGCGAAACGGCATGGGAGACGCTGTGCCTCGGGCCGCTGGGTGTGCTACCGGAATGTCAGCGGTACGGTGTGGGTCGCATCTTGGTGGAGCGCGTGACCACGCTGGCGAGCGAGATGGGTTTTGGCTCCATTTTCCTCTATGGGGACCCCTCTTATTATCGTCGGTTGGGTTTTCTGCCCGGTGAACAGTTTGGAATACGAAACGGAGAGGGGCAATGGGCGGCGGCCCTGCAAGGGCGGGAACTGCGCCCGGGCGCATTAGAGAAGGTGGAAGGCCGCTTTTTAGAATCGGAGGCATTCCGGACCGATCCAGAGGCGGCGGCCCGCTTTGACAGAACATTTCCGGAGAGAGAGAAAAAGTGGCTGCCCAGTCAGGATCTGTTTTTAGAGCTTGTAAACATGGTCCGACAATAGAAGCTCCCCTTGCGAATATGGCCTTCGGACCTGGATCAGGGCGTAATGGATCAAAAAACATGCGGATGGAGCTGCCGGAGCAAGTTCCATCCGCATGTGATGCTTTCCCGGAAATCCCGCTTAGGCAGCAGGGCTGTATCGTCCGGCAGGGAAGAAAACAGGGTTGTTTTTATGAGGGCATGCGATAGACCCGCTGGACCCTGACGCCCAGCCGTGAAAGAAGCTCATTGGGGATGGTCTCCGCAGCGCCGGCCACGGCTGCGGCGTCCAGACCGGAGCCGATGAGGACGGCTTCACATCCAGGCACTGCGGCGGGGATAGCGGTAACATCACACAGAGTCTGGTCCATGCAGACACGTCCCACGATAGGCGCGCTTTTTCCGGCGATCAGCGCGTGGCCCCGTCCGCCCAATGCGCGGGGAAAGCCGTCGGCATAGCCAATGGAGAGCACGGCCAGACGGGTGGGGCGGCTGGCTGTAAAGGTCCGGCCATAGCCCGCCGTATCGCCCGGGGCCAGGACATGGATCGCCGCGACCCTGCATTTCAGTGTGAGTACGGGACGAAGTCCGGAGCTGCCCACCCCGTAAAGTGCCAGTCCGGGGCGGACAAGGGAACAGGGGAGAGCCGGACAAGAGTAGATGCCGGCGCTGGCCTGGATATGGAGCACGCCCGGATCGATCCCGCGGGCCTTCAGATTCGCTGCAAGCGCGAAAAAGGCGTCGATCTGACTGTGAGTAAATGCGCGGTCGGAGGGTGTGTCGCTGTCCGCGGCACAAAGGTGGGTGAAAAGACCTTCTGCCCGCAGGCGGGGAGCCCGGTATACCGCAGCCACCGCGTCAACCTCCGAAGAGGGAAATCCCAGACGATGCATTCCGGTATCCACAGCCACATGGAGCCGGAGGGATTTTCCAAAGGCGGCAAGCTCTTCGGCGTGGACGGGATCTGCAACAGTAAGGATGAGGTTTCGGCGGTGCGCTTCGGGGAATTCCGGAGGAAATGTCCGCCCCAGCACCAGAATATCACCTTTGATCCCGGCACGCCGCAGGGTAGCCCCCTCATTTACGGTGGCCACTGCGAAGGCGCCCACACCCTCCCCGGCACAGAAACGGGCGATTTGGACGGCGCCATGGCCGTAGCCATCCGCCTTGACCACGGCCATCAGGGCACACTCCGGCGGGATTCGAGCCCGGAGCGCCCCTAAGTTATGCCGAAGGGCGGAGAGGTCGATCTCGGCCCAGCAGCGGGCGGGAGCAGGGGATGGCCGCGGCCGCAGGAATCGGCAGAACAGTGCTCCGGCGGCCAGAGAGAGGCAAGCTACGGCGAGAAAGTGAAGAAAATCGTTGTCCATCAGCAGAGTGGTCAGGCCGGTCAGGCGGGCGAAACCGCGCAACGCGCCCAGGAGGCCAGGACGATGTCCCTTATAGAGCTGGAGAGGCAGATAGAAAAGTGTGGCGCACAGATAGAGAAGCAGCGTCCGGCGGAGGAAGGGGCACACGGCGCGCCGGCCCTCCCGTTCCGCCTTCGGCAACAGAAAATACCCCGAAACGGTCAGGAAAAAGGGGACGGCCACCCGTGCCAGGATCTGGGTCAGCACATGATCGGCCTCGGGGGAAAAGGCGAGAAGCGGAGAGGTGTGGTTGGCTACGACCAGCAGCGCGGCAGGCAGGCGGAACCAGTCCAGACCCCCGGAGCGGGGAGAGCGGCTCATAGCAGATACTCCTCCAGCGTGAGGCCGCGGTCTGCAATCTCGCGGGCAAAAGGGACGCCCACATACCGAAAGTGCCAGGGCTCCCAACCAATTCCAGTGACGGCCTCCTTGCCCTTGGGATAGCGGAGAATAAAGCCAAACTCCGCCGCCCGGGCCCGAAACGTTCCGCATATGCCGGTATCGGGGAAGGAGGGGCGAATAAAATCCAGCTCAGGGACATTTTCGCCCAGATCAATGGCGAGTCCAGTCTCGTGTTCACTGCACCCCGGGCGGGCCACATAGGTCTGGGTAAAGGCCGGGCCGTTTTCCCGGAGGGACGATGCCCAGAGAGATTCCTGTTCGGCACGGGAGCGCCACCCGCTTACCGGGACAATGCGGGTCCCGGTGTCCAGCGCCTGGAGCAGGCGGCGAAGTGCGTCGGCCGCAGGGCGAAGGAGAAGCACGTCTGGCCGGTCCGGAAGAGCAGGGACCAGGGCCGAAGCGGGCGGAGGAGCAGACAGGGGATGCTCCCGGTTGACCAGTACGAGAAAACCGCTCATGTGCCCACCGCCGTTTCGATGAGCCGGTCCAGCACCTGGGAGAAGGAGAGACCTGCCGCAGCCATCATGGCGGGATAGCGGCTGTGCGCCGTAAAGCCGGGGATGGTGTTGATCTCATTGAAAATCAACCGTCCGTCGGGCGTAAGGAAGAGATCCACCCGTGCCATGCCGCGGCAGTCAAGCGCGCGGTAGAGTTTGGACGAGAGCGCCTGCACGGCCTGTTCCTGACTCGGAGAGATTCTGGCAGGCGTGTGGATTCTGGCGGTGATGAGATGGTATTTCTCATCGTAGGTGAAAAAGCCTTTCTGGAGTTCGATCTCATCGGGGCGGCCCAGCGTGAGGTCCCGGTCCCCCAATACGGCACAGCCGACTTCAAATCCTGAGACTTCCTCCTCAACGACCACTTTGTCGTCTCGCTCCAGCGCGGCTGAAACGGCGGCGAAGAGTTCGGATTGGGCGGTAACACGGGTTACGCCGAAGGAGGAGCCGGCCCGGGCGGGCTTTACAAAAAGGGGCCAGGAAAGCGCGGCAGTCCTCTGGCGCAGTAGGACAAAGTCCTCCCCCGCACGGAAAACCACAGAGCGGGGGACCTCCACACCCGAGGCACGCGCCACCTGATGGGCGAGCTCCTTGTCCATGCATAGAGCGGAGGAGAGTACGCCGCAGCCTGCCACCGGGATACCGGCCAGTTCCAGCAGGCCCTGCACGGTACCGTCCTCGCCGTTGCGGCCGTGAAGGACGGGAAGCGCGGCATCCAGCCGCAGCGTGGAGGGCCCTGCGGCGTTCAGAAGCAGCAGCCCATGGAGCTCCCGGTCCGGTGAGAGGACGGCGGGGACACAGCAGGGGCCCAGGTGCCAGGTGTCGTCCGGCAGCGCATCATAGGGGCCGGTGTAGAGAAACCAGCGCCCATCCCGGGTGATGCCAAGGGGGACGGGCTCATATTTCTGCGGGTCCAGGTGTGTGAGCACCCCATGGGCCGATTGGAGGGACACGCGATACTCCGGGGAGCAGCCGCCAAAGAGAACGGCCAGCCTGCATTTTGACATAAAAAACGCCTCCTAACTGTTGGAACTATCATAATCCAACAGAAAGGAGGTGTTTTTAAGCGGAGCAGTCAGATTCCTGACAAATTCATTTCAGAAATCGAAAGACGTCCTGTAAGACTGCGTTATCGTCTGCCGGCGTCGGCGATATCCTCGCCCACGCGCTCGATGACGCGGCCGGTGCCCCGTACCGCGCCGCCGACCACATTACCCGCCTGATCCACGGCATTCCGGGCGGCATCGCCCACGCCGGTCTCAGGATTGGTGGTTCCGCCGCTCACCTGCCCGTCGGCATTGGCGTCGTAATGGTCGGTGGGGGCTACGGTATCGGTGGGATTCACCGGTTCCGTGGTCGGCGCGTGGGTGGGTTCCGGGGCTACGGTGGCGGTGGGGGCCGTAGTGGGCGTGGGAGTCACTTTGGGTGTCTCATTTTTGCTGCATCCGGCCAGCGCACCGATCAGCGCCAGACCACAGACCAGAGCGATTTGATTGCGCTTCATATCATTGCCTCCTGCATCATACAAAAAATAGGATTCCATCCGTGTCTTATTATGTGCGTACGCCGTGTCCTTACGCCCGGAAAAATTTTTTAAAAGATTTGAAAAAAGGCTTGCAATCGAGAATAATTACTGTTATATTTAACACAGTAAAAGGAACAATTACTGATTATTGAGAAGAGGAGATGAGCATGAGCGGCAAACGATATTCTCGACAGAGAGAACTGATTTATCAGTGCCTGTTGCATACGGATCAGCATCCCACTGCGGAGATGATCTATAGCTGGCTCAAGCCGGAAAACCCCAATTTGAGCTTAGGTACGGTCTACCGAAACCTGAACCTGCTCTCAGAGGAAGGAATCATTGTGCGGATGCCCTTTCCGGTGGAGCGATATGACGCCGTTAAGGAGCCCCATCCACATTTTCGCTGCCGCAAATGCGGAGGCGTATACGACCTGGAGGGCTTGGAGTACGACCATGGGTTGGACGAGGAGGCGGCCAGGTGCAGCGGGCATGAGGTAGAGCGCCATGAGGTGGTCTTTTCCGGAATCTGTGCCCATTGTGTCGAAAAGCATTGATTTCCAATACAGAATATGGTAAAATTAGATTGTGTTAAAACACAAAAATTTTTTTAGGAGGTTATGTTGCCATGGAACTGAAACTTTATCGTTGTGCGCACTGCGGCAATATCGCGTTCAAGCTGGTGGATAAGGGTGTGCCTCTGGTCTGTTGCGGCGAGCCCATGCAGGAGCTGAAGGCCAACGTCACCGACGGCGCTGTGGAGAAACATGTTCCCCAGATCACCCGTGACGGCGCGCATGTGACCGTGCAGGTGGGTTCCACCATTCACCCCATGCTCCCTGAGCACTATATCCAGATCATTGCGGCTGTCAGCGGCAATAAGGTGACCTTCCAGTTGCCCAAGCCCGGTGACGAGCCTGTCCTGAAGGTGGGAAGCAGCGAGCCTGTGACCGCTTACGAGTACTGCAATCTCCACGGCTTCTGGAAGGGCGAGGAATAAGGCGTCCTGCGGCGCGGTGCGCCGAACCGGTACATAAAAAATAGATATTTTGATGAAGGGAGATTTATATCATATGGAACTGAAAGGCAGCAAGACGGAGGCCAATCTGTGGAAAGCATTCGCCGGGGAGTCCCAGGCCCGCAACAAATATACTTATTTTGCCAGCGTAGCCCGCAAGGAGGGCTACGAGCAGATCGCAGCTATTTTTGAGGAGACCGCCGGCAATGAGAAGGAGCACGCCAAGCTCTGGTTCAAGGCTCTGGGCGGCATCGCCACCACGGCTGAGAACCTGCTGGCCGCTGCCGAGGGTGAGCATGAAGAGTGGACCGAGATGTACAAGGAGATGTCCGAGACCGCCCGTGAGGAAGGCTTCCACGCTCTGGCCGATGCGTTTGCCGCTGTGGCCAAGATCGAGAAGAGCCATGAGGACCGCTATGTGAAGCTGGCCGAGAACCTCTCCAACAGCGAGGTGTTCAAGAGAGCTGAGGTCAAGGTGTGGTACTGCCGCAACTGCGGACACCTGGAGTACGGCGTAGAGGCCCCTGAGGTCTGCCCCGTCTGCGGTCATCCCCGCGCCTATTTTGAGATCAAGGCTGAGAATTATTGATCTGCAGCATCATCCATACGGGTGGCCCGCCGCATACTGCGGCGGGCCACCTTTTATCGCGGCGAGGGGAGCTTTTCGGGCAATTCCACCCTTTCCTTTTGGAGAAGGATGTGGTATGTTTATACATATCTAAAAATAGAACACTTTAATTGGGAGGTGCCTCATGCCGGAGGAAATCATGCAAAATATCCATCGGATTCCCGTTCCCCTGCCGGGAAATCCGCTCAAGGAGCTCAACGCCTATCTGATTCGGGGGAAGGACCGTAATCTGCTCATCGACACGGGGTTCCGCCAGCCGGCCTGCCGGGAGGCCCTCTTCGCGGGGCTGAGAGAGCTGGGGCTGCGCCGTGGAGATGTGGACGTGCTGCTGACACACCTGCATTCGGACCACGCGGGACTGGCTCCGGAGGCGGCGGGGGAGACGGGAACGATCTTTGTCAGCTCGGTGGACCGTCTCACGCTGGACAACATGGCGGAGCGCCAGAAGTACTGGGAAGAGGCGGACAACCGGTTCCGGGAAGAGGGATTTCCCATCTCCATGATGATGCAGATCAGGGACAAGAATCCCGCCCGCTCCATGGCTCCACCCACCGGGGGACATTATTCCAGCCTGGAGGACGGCGATGTGCTGGAGGCCGGGGACTACCGGCTGCAGTGCCTGCTGATGCCCGGGCACACCCCGGGCCAGATGTGCTTCTGGATGGAACGGGAGGGCTGCATGTTCCTGGGAGACCACGTGCTTTTTGATATCACGCCCAATATTACCGCCTGGCCACGGATGCCGGACGCCCTTGGGTCCTATCTCAGGAGCCTGGAGAAGATCAGGGCATATGACGTGAAATTGGCCCTGCCCGGTCATCGCCGGGGCGGAGATATGCGCCTGCGGATCGACCAACTCCTCGAGCACCATAAGCGCCGCCTGGAGGAGGCCTTTTCCGCGGTAAAGAACCACCCGGGCCAGCCGGCCTATTTCCTGGCGGGAAAAATGACATGGAAGATCCGTGCCAGCTCCTGGGACACCTTCCCGGTGGCGCAGAAGTGGTTCGCAGTGGGGGAGTGTATGTCCCATCTGGATCACCTGATGGTGCAGGGACGCATACGCAAGGAGCTCCAGGGCGGAAAGGCGGCCTATTTCGCCGTCTGAGAGACGAAAAGAAACGAGGGACACAACATTGGAACAATCGAAGGTATATTTCTCTGATCTCAGGGCCCCGGTGGGCACCAATCTGCTGCGCAAGCTGGAAAAACTGATCCGCAGAGCGGGCATCGGGGACATCGACATGGAAAAGAAGCTGGTGGCCATCAAGCTCCACTTCGGCGAGCCGGGCAATCTCACCTATCTCAGGCCCAACTATGCCAAGGTGGTGGCCGACGTGGTGAAGTCTCTGGGCGGGGTGCCGTTCCTCACCGACTGCAACACCCTGTATCCCGGGCGCAGGAAAAACGCCCTGGAGCACATGGAGGCCGCTTATGAAAACGGTTTTTCACCCTTTTCCACCGGCTGTCATGTCATCATTGGCGACGGCTTGCGGGGCACCGACGATGTGGAGGTCCCTGTGGAGGGGGCGGAGTATATCCAGACCGCCAAGATCGGGCGGGCCATTATGGACGCGGATGTGTTTATCAGCCTGACCCATTTCAAGGGCCATGAGGCCACAGGGTTCGGCGGGGCCATCAAAAATATCGGCATGGGCTGCGGAAGCCGGAGAGGCAAGATGGAGCAGCACAACGCGGGCAAACCCCTGGTGCGTCAGAGCCGCTGCGTGGGCTGCCGGAGATGTTCCAGGGAGTGCGGTCAGGACGCCATTTCCTACGGCGAGGACGGTAAGGCCGGCATCGACCAGGAGAAATGCGTAGGCTGCGGGCGCTGCATCGGCGCGTGTAATTTTGACGCCATCCGCACCCCCGACGACGCGGCCAATGCCGAGCTCAACCGTAAAATGGCGGAGTACGCCAAGGCTGTGGTGCAGGACCGGCCGCAGTTCCACATCAGTCTGGTCATCGATATCTCCCCATACTGCGACTGCCACGACGGAAACGATACGCCCATCCTGCCCGATGTGGGCATGTTTGCCTCTTTCGACCCGGTGGCGCTGGACCAGGCCTGTGCCGACGCCTGCCTCAAGCTTCCCGTCATGCCCGGCAGTCTGCTGGACGACCGGATGCATGAGGAGGGGTTCGTAGACCACCACGACCATTTCATCAACACCACACCAGAAGCCGAGTGGGAGAGCTGTCTGGAGCATGCGGAGAAAATCGGCCTGGGGAGCCGCTCTTATACGCTCATAACAGTGTGAGCAGCAGCCGCAGGGCCGTGTGGGCGCCGCAGAGCAGGGAGGCGCGCTCGCACAGCGCGAGGTAAGCGGAATGTGCGCCCTCATAGCGCCGGTAAAGCGCCTTGTTTCCCGCCTCGCCCAACTGCTGCTCCAGCTCGTCGGCCAAACGTGTGTATTCTGTGTATTCCGAGTAGACCAGGGGATATTCCGGCAGCGCCTTCAGCGTCTCATCCTGAAGCTGGAGCAGATAATCCCACTCCCGCAGCAGGCTTTGCAGAAGCTTGTCCATGACTTCACCTCATATGTAGAATTTCTACGTAATTATATATGAATAAATTCTGCATGTCAAGAGGAGCGTGCATAAAATGTCTTTTCCAGACAGATTAAAGGAGCTAAGAGAAGAAAAAAAGCTCACGCAGGAGGAACTGGCGAAAATAGTTGGGTTGACTCTGCGTGCATATCAGCTTTACGAGTACGGGGAAGGATATCCAACATTTAAAAGGCTAATTATTATTGCTGACTTTTTTGACGTTTCCTTGGACTACCTCGTGGGGCGGTCCGATCTGCGGGAGCGGAAATAGGACAGAGCGCCGCCCGTAAGGGCGGAAACCGATTCGGAAAGGAAGTATCACCATGGATACTGAGAAAATCCTGGCCCACTGCGACCATACCCTGCTCAAGCAGGAGTCTACCTGGGAACAGATCAGGGAGGTCTGCGACGACGGCCTCAAATACCGCTGCGCCTCGGTCTGCATCCCCGCCTCCTATGTGCGCCGGGCGGCGGAGCACGTGGGCAACGCGCTGAAGATCTGCACGGTCATCGGGTTCCCCAATGGCTATTCCACCACTGCCGTCAAGGTATTTGAGACGGAGGACGCCATCCGCAACGGGGCCGACGAGATCGATATGGTCATCAATATCGGCTGGGTGAAGGACCGGCGCTGGGAGGACCTGCTCACAGAGATCAAAGCCGTCAAGGCATCCTGTCAGGGAAGGATATTAAAGGTCATCGTGGAGGCGTGCCTGCTCACGGAGGAGGAGAAGATCAAGATGTGCGAGATCGTCACCGCCTCGGGCGCGGAATATATCAAGACCTCTACCGGCTTTTCCACCGGCGGGGCCACCCGGGAGGATGTGGCCCTCTTCGCCAGGCACATCGGATCTGGCGTGAAGATCAAGGCGGCAGGCGGCATCTCCACTCTTCAGGACGCGGAGGACTTTCTGGCGCTGGGCGCGGACCGTCTGGGAACGTCCCGGATCGTCAAGCTGGTGAAGGGACAGCAAGGGGAAGGATATTGAATGGCAGGACCGGCTGCGGTTCAGGAGAAACCGGAGCCGGTCCCTTAATGCGGTTAATACTTTTGAAACAATTCTGTAAACTTTTTTTGATAATGGCGAAATTGCAGTTGCGCTTTGGTAAAATGTGCGTTATAATAAGCCCGTGCTCGGAGGAATGGACCTTATCGTAACGTCTGTACCGTACCGGGCATTGATTTTGAAAGGAAGGTAGATCAGTTTGAAGAATTTTAAGAAACTTTCCGCTCTTGTTCTGGCTGGTGCAATGGTCTTCTCGCTGGCGGCCTGCGGCGGCAATGCCGCCAGCACTCCCACGCCCGCCCCTGCGGACACCAGCGCTCCCGCCGACACCTCCGCCCCCGCCGATACCACCGCCCCTGAGGCAGTCACCAATCCGGACGAGATCGAGGACAGCATGACCTCTGCTGACGGTACTTATGAGGTCGCTTTTATCACCGATGTGGGCCAGCTCAAGGACAAATCCTTCAACCAGGGCACTTTTGACGGCGTGAAGCTGTACGCCGCCGCCAATGGACTGAGCTACAAGTATTATCAGCCCGCCAACGGCAACGAGGCCACCGACGACGACCGTTACGACGCCATGAAGGCCGCCGTTGACGCCGGTGCCAAGGTGGTTGTGGCCGCCGGCTTTATGCAGGAGAACGCCCTGAAGAAGGCCGCTGCCGAGTTTCCCGACACCCCCTTTGTCTTTATCGACGGTTATCCCCTCTCCGATGAGGCCGGCAATACCCTGACCAATGTGGCGGCTGTGGCCTTTAAGGAAGAGCAGTGCGGCTACTTCGCCGGCTATGCCGTTGTGAAGGACGGCTTCACCAAGCTGGGCTTCTCCGGCGGCGGCGGCGGCACCAACGACGCCTGCTGCCGTTACGGCTATGGCTTTGTCCAGGGCGCCAACGCCGCTGCGGCGGACATGGGCGTTACCGTGGATATGAACTACTCTTGGGAGTACGGCTCCAGCTTCAGCGCCTCTCCCGAGCTGCAGACCATGGCCAATGGCTGGTATGAGAGCGGCACCGAGGTCATCTTTGCCTGCGGCGGCTCCATGTTCCAGTCCATCGCCGCTGCTGCTTCCGCCAACGACGGGTTTGTGGTCGGCGTAGACGTAGATCAGTCCAGCCAGTCCGACACTGTCATCACCTCCGCCATGAAGGGCCTTTCCGACGCTGTCGAATGGGCCGTGGCCAAGGTCTATGACGGCACCTTCTCCGAGATCGGCGGCGTGGCGACCTCTCTGGGCGTCAATGAGAACTCCGTTGGTCTTCCCACCGACACCTGGAGCCTGGAGAATTACCCCGTGGAGGAGTACGAAGCTCTGTATCAGGAAGTGCTGGATGGCACCCTGGTGGTGGACAACGACTTCACCAAGCTGGAGACCACCGAGTGGTCCAATGTGAACCTGAACGTCATCTAAAATCCGCTTTTTCATGAAAAGGAGGAGACGCCTTTCGGGCGTCTCCTCCTTTTTGCATGTGGAGAATAGGAGCGGGATTATTTGCAGCAGCCGGACTGCACGTCGCGGAAAGCGTCTCCGCAGGCGATGGTATTGGGGGGGAAGAACTCATCTACGGGGAATTTGACATGGCGGAAAATCTCACAGGGGTCATCCTCGCCGCCGCCGCAGGCGCACTCCTTGTCGGGCATGCAGTAATCATACACCGGCATCAGAAGCTGAGTCTCGCGCTCCAGGCGAATGATGGAGAACTGACCCAGGGTGACATAGACCCGCTTGCCTTCGCCGCCGAAGCACAGGTCGCTGCCGAAGCAGGCGCAGATGCAGGGCGGGATCTCGGTGAGCTCGCAGTCACAGGGACGGCACTCGCAGACGTCCACCAGCTTCATATTGAGCACGATGGGATCTACGGCCTCCACAACAGCGGTAGGCAGGTTGCTCTTGCGGATGTTCTGCTCGTCCAGCGCCTCAAAGGCGGCTTCAGAGCTGAAGATCTTGGCGTTACCCTCGCTGCCGAAGAGAATGACGCGCTTGTCAAAAACGGCAAGGCCGCAGATCTCCACAGGACGGGCGGCGCCCACAAAGGCATCCGCGGTTACGCGGTAGAAATAGCGGACGTCTACAGTATAGAAGCCGCGGTTAAAGCCGACGGGCTCCACATCGATGTACACGTACAACAGCTCCGCGGTTCCGGCCTTGATGCTGATGGCGCGGTCAATGGCGCATTGAGAGCTCTGCGTGGGGTAGAAGCGAAGATCTTCGATACAGTCCTTATCGCGGCAGCTATCATAAATCTTTTTCGTGTGTATGCACACGGCCTCCCGGATACAGGCGGCATCCTGCACGGGACCGGGCACGACCTTTTCAGGCATTGCAATACCTCCTAAGAATAGTGTCAGGATGGGGAAGGCAGAGAGGCGGTTCCCTCTGCCTGGGGCTTCCATCCCATTCTATGTCTTAGAGGCGGATTGGTGCGCCGTGTGCGCTGCGGAAAGTGGTGTACGGCGCGGGGATAAAAAGGAGGAGCCCGCACGAGATCCATCGTGCGGGCTCCTTTCGGACCGGATCGTCGAGTTAGAAGAACATCGCCCAGCCCAGGAAGCCCAGGCAGGCAACCACGCCGGTAAAGAGAAGAACGATGACAAGGTAACCCATTACGTTGCGGGCGGACAGCCCGGCGATCCCCAGGGCAGGCAGGGCCCAGAAAGGCTGGATCATATTGGTCCACTGATCGCCCCAGGCAATGGCCATGGCGGCACGGCCATAATCGATGCCCATTTCGGTGGCAGCGGGCATCACGATAGGAGCCTGCACAGCCCACTGGCCGCCGCCGGAGGGGACAAAGAAGTTTACGATGCCGGCGGACAGGAAGGTGAGCATGGGGAAGGTGACGTTATTGGAGATGTTGGTGAAGAAGTTGGCAATAATGGAGGCCAAAGAAACGCCGTCGCTGTTGGCGGCCACCATCAGGCCCATGATGCCGGCATAGAAGGGGAACTGGAGCAGGATACCGGCGGCACCGGAGGCGGCCTCTCCGATGGCGTCTACATATTTCCGCAGGTCGCCGTGGAGCAGGATGCCCAAGAACATGAAAATCATGTTGACGATATTGAGCCCCAGGTTGAAGCCATTATTTACAAAGTAATAGACGATGTAGGCAAAACCGAGCACCAGCGTGATGACCCACAGGATCTTGTTGTGCTCGATTTTGGCGGCAGGGGTGTCAACGACATACGATTTCTCTTCCTCGTCCACGAGGAGGGCGGGGTCCACGACGATGGTGTGTGCGGCATCAGGATGCATGGCATAGTTGACAAAGGGCATCAGCACCAGAATGACAAGGCACATGATGAGGTTCATAGGATGAAGGATGGTAGCCGTGGTGGGAGCCTGATAGGCCACCCCCAGAATCTCGGTGGTGCTGGAGAGCTGCAGAGGAATGGAACCGGAAAGGCCGGCGTGCCAGATCACAAATCCGGAATAGGCGGAGGCGATGAGCAGCGGATAGTCCACGTCACGGACCCGACGGGCGATCTCTTTGGCAAGCAGAGCGCCGGCGATGAGGCCGAAGCCCCAGTTGAGCCAGCAGCAGACGGTGGACACGAAGGTGGTGATGAGGATGGCGCTCTTTTTATCCTTGGCCAGAGAGGCAATGGCGCCTAGGACTCTTTTACAGACCTTGGCGGACGCCATGGCAGAGCCGAGGACCAGAACCAGGGCCATCTGCATGGAGAAGGACAGCAGCCCCCAGAAGCCCTTGTCGTTGCCCCAGGCATCGACAAGAGCCATAGGAGTCTGCTGCGTACCGATCATGGCGCCGATAAACACCACGATGGTCAGGATGATGGCGAACAGGAACGGATCCGGCAGCCATCGGTTGACTACGCGTACGCAGCCATTGGTAAACTTTTTGAACATGCGTTTTTCCCTCCTTACAAAACTGATTGTGAACGAATCCCAACACAATTTGTTCACAATTACGGACTACATTATATACGAAAAATATAGTTTGTCAACCGAGGGGAGGAAGACACGAGGATGAAACGGAAAATAGATTGCAGTGCAATGGATACAAGGTTTTTTTCAGTAAATGGAAGGAAAGATGAAAGACTTGTGTTCTGGTTCACAGAACAATAAACCGTCATTTTAAACATATAGAAAACAGAACTTTTTTGACGAAAAAGTGACAAAAAATTAAATTTTGAAATGGTAGTACCAATATTAACGGGGAATTGCAGACAAAACGGAGCGGCGAGAGGGGATGCTTGCGGGCGGAATAGAAAAACGTGCAGAGAAAAACCTCTGCACGTTTCAAAAGAAAGAGATTTTAATCAGCGACGGGCAATTTCGTGACGCTTGGGACCGGTGGAGACGAGTGTGATGGGAACGCCGATCTCCCCCTCAAGAAAGTCCACATAGTTTTTGGCCGCCTGGGGCAATTTGGCGTAGTCGATTTCGCCGCGAATGTCGCACTTCCAGCCGGGCAGCGTGGTATAGACCGGCTTTGCCTGTTCCAGCAGGCGGGTAACGGGAAAATCACGAGTGACCTTACCGTCGATCTCATAGCCGGTGCAGACCTTGATTTGATCCAGATAGCCCAGCACATCCACCGCAGTGAGGGCAACTTCGGTGGCCCCCTGTACCATGCAGCCGTAACGGGTGGCCACGGTATCGAACCAGCCCACCCGCCGGGGACGCCCGGTGGTGGCACCGTATTCACCCGCGTCTCCGCCCCGACGGCGCAGCTCATCGCCCTCATCCCCGAAAAGCTCGGACACGAAGGCGCCCGCGCCTACAGCGCTGGAATAGGCTTTGGTAACGGCCGTGATAGTCTGGATGTCGCTGGGCGCGACGCCTACGCCCATACAGCCAAAGGCGGCCAGCGTATGGGAGGAGGTGGTGAACGGATAGATGCCGAAGTCCGGGTCCTTCATGGCGCCCAACTGCGCTTCCAGCAGGACCTTTTTCCCATCCGCAAGGGCTCCCTTCACAAAGGTCAGGGCATTGCCGACATAAGGGGCGATCTGCTCACGATAACCCATAAGCTGCTGGAAGAGCGCTTTGGGGTCCAAAAGCGGCTTATGGTAGAGATGTTCAAAGAGCACGTTCTTGATTTGGCAGACCTGCTCCAGACGCTCCATCAGCCTCTTTTCATCAAAGAGCTCGCAGACTTGGATGCCATATTTGGCATATTTGTCGGAGTAGAAGGGGGCGATTCCGGACTTGGTGGAACCGAACGCATGACCGCCCAGCCGCTCCTCTTCATATTGATCCTGGAGCACATGGTAAGGCATCAGCACCTGGGTCCGTTCGGAGATGATGATGTGGGGGGCGGGGACGCCTCCCGCCTCCAGGTGTTCCAACTCTTCTAAAAATTTCGGCACATCCAGTGCAACGCCATTTCCGATGATATTGGTGATGTGGGGATAAAACACGCCCGACGGAAGTTGGTGCAGGGCGAACTTCCCATAGTCACAGATGATGGTATGGCCGGCATTGGCACCGCCCTGGAACCGTACGACAACGTCGGATTCCTCCGCGAACATATCGGTGATCTTGCCCTTGCCCTCGTCGCCCCAGTTGGCTCCGACGATTGCTCTGACCATAATGATTCCTCCTGTGTTTTTTCATTCTGAGAACTGAGGTATTATATACTAATGTGGACCGGGATGCAAGAAAGAATTAGCCAATTAAAGTATTTTTCAGGATTTTTCTGGGGAAAGTTTTTGTAGGGAAGTGGGGAGCGGCAGGAGAAAGACGGGGATACCCTCTGCGGGGGAACCCAGGGACCACATGGGGTAGAAGAGGGATAAGCCTTCTTCTGTAAGGTAAAACCGCTTTGTAGAAAAATAAGAGGCCACTCTGGTCTCTACATCCTCAAAAAGAAGGGACTCTCCCCCTTGGAGGCGGTCCAGAGCCTGATGTTGCAGCGCTTCGATGATCGGTTTTTTCCAAAACAGACGGGGCGGGAAAAATTCAGAGAGGGTCTTGGGCGTGCCTGATCGAAGTTCCCACGTCTCTGCGGTGCGGACTGTGAGAGGGCGGGTGCCGTTTTGACGCTCGGTCACATCTACATAGAGGCTGGAGAGGCCGTCACGCTCCAAGGTGACATGATAGACCAGCTCCGCCTCCCAGGGCAGGAAGGGACGGGAGCCGGCTCTGGCCTCCTGGAGGGCGGCACAGGCACGGGGGTAGAGGACGGCGGCCCAGCGGTTTTTCCAGAGCTCTCCCAGATGCCGGTAATACCGTTCCATCCGGCGGTCTGGACGCCTTTCCTCAACCGGAAGGGGCAGGGCTTGGGAGAGGGAGAGCACCGGCTCCCCCTCATGCTCCAACGTCTGCGTCCAATGCTGCGATTTCCACATAACTTAACCACCTCGTTTCTATCCTATGTGGCGCGTAGAAAGTGGTGAAAATCTGGAAATCATCCTTTACTTTCATACTTCACAGTGGTAAAATAGAAGCGGCTCGATGCCAAGGATAATGAAAGAGGTGTCTTCCCAATTATGACGAAAAAAGCCGATAAGGAGCATGGCGACCTGCTTTACGAGAGCATCCTGACCCTAAAGGATCTGGACGAGTGCAAGAAATTTTTTGAAGATCTCTGCACGGTGGCGGAGCTGAGGGCCATGGAGCAGCGGTTTGAGGTGGCGCTCCTCCTCAGCGATGGGATGATCTACAATGATATTCTGGAACGCACCGGGGCCAGCAGCGCCACCATCAGCCGGGTCAACCGCTCGCTGAACTACGGCGCGGACGGCTACAAGAATGTACTGCCCCGCGCCAAGGAGATCCGGAAGAGGTATGAACAGGAGGACGAATGAGCAGCTATGAGGCCCTGGCGGCCCGGTACGATGCCCTTACCGCTGACGTGGACCATCGTCGGTGGGCGGATTATATCGAAAAGCAATTCCAGAAATGCCCCATCCCCATTCATACCGTGCTGGATCTGGCCTGTGGGACAGGGGAAATGACATGTCTGTTGGCGGAACGGGGTTACGAGATGATCGGCGTGGATCAATCTCAGGATATGCTGGCCGTGGCTGCGGAAAAGGGCCGACAGGTAAGGGGAGAAGCCCCGATCTTTCTCCAGCAGTCCATGCAGGAGTTGGATCTGTACGGCACCATCGACGCCTGTATCTGCTGTCTGGACAGCGTCAACTATGTAACCCGCCCGGCCGATCTGCGCCGGGCGTTTGATCGGGTGCATCTTTTTCTGATGCCGGGCGGACTGTTCCTCTTCGACATAAACGCGCCGGGGAAGCTGCGGGGACTAGACGGGGGCATATTTCTTGACGAGACAGAGGACACTTACTGTGTCTGGCGGGCGGACTGGTCTGAACGGAGAAAAATCTGCACCTACGGAATGGACCTCTTCTTCCGGGAGGAAGGCGGCCTCTGGCGCCGGGAGGAGGAGGTCCACGAAGAACGGGCTTATGAGCTGGAGGAGCTGGAAGCCTACCTCTATGGAGCGGGATTTTCCAAGGTGCGGCAGTACGGCGAACTGAAGTTCCGCCCGCCCGGCGAGGATGAGCAGCGTATATTTTTTGCAGCGCGAAAGGAAATGATAGAGATCCATGGATGAGATCGTACGCATGATTGCAGCCGATGGCACGGTGAGGGCCGTGGCCATAACCGGAAAAGATATGGCAGAGCGGGCACGGCAGATCCACAAGACGCTGCCTGTGGCGACCGCCGCCTTGGGACGCACCTTGATGGGATGCGCCATGATGGGCTCGGATCTGAAGACGGAGGACGGCTCAGTCACCCTGCGCATTCAGGGCGGAGGCCCCCTGGGCAGTATTACGGCTGTGGCGGACAGCCATGGGAATGTCAGGGGCTACCTCCAGAACGGGCAGGTGGATCTGCCCCGGAAGGCGCCTGCGAAGCTTGATGTGGGCTCTGCCGTGGGAACAGACGGGTATCTCACGGTCATCAAGGACATTGGGCTCAAAGAACCCTATGTGGGCAGCGTGGAGCTGGTAAGTGGGGAGATCGCGGAGGATCTCACGTCTTATTTTGCGGTCAGTGAGCAGATCCCCACCGCCTGTGGTCTGGGCGTCCTGGTCAATACTGATCAATCCGTCCTCTGCGCCGGTGGTTATATCGTGCAGCTCCTGCCCGGTGCCGACGACGCTGTGGCGGGCCGGCTGGAGGGTGCTGTAGGCAGGCTGGGACCGGTGACAGATGTACTCAACCGCGGCGCCGACGCGCAGACCCTTCTGGAGCAACTGCTGGAGGGGATGGGAGCGGAGCTGCTGGAGCGCGTGCCGGTGTCCTACCGGTGCTATTGCAGCCGGGAGCGGGTGTCCAGGGCCCTGATCAGTTTGGGCAGAAACGAATTGGAGCATATGATCGAAGAGCAGGGAGAGACGGACCTCACCTGCCAGTTCTGCGACGCGGTTTATCACTTCTCAAAAGAGGAGTTGAAGACAATCTTGCAGGAGGCGACCAAGGCGTAGCAGAAAGCTCTCATGCCGCGGAAGGACCTTTTCCGCGGCATGAGAAAAAAATCTCAAAAAATGGTCAAATTAGTGTTGACAGATTGAGGCTGGTTTAGTATAATAACTTTCGCCGTCTGAAAAGAATGGCCAACAGGGGAGCATAGCTCAGCTGGGAGAGCGCATGCCTTACAAGCATGATGTCACAGGTTCGAGCCCTGTTGTTCCCACCATGGGTTGATAAACCCAAAGTGTCAAATGGCGTGGTAGTTCAGTTGGTTAGAACGCCGGCCTGTCACGCCGGAGGTCGAGGGTTCAAGTCCCTTCCGCGTCGCCATCGTGGGGTGCAATCGCGCCTCATATGCTGCTGTAGCTCAGGCGGTAGAGCGCATCCTTGGTAAGGATGAGGTCGGCAGTTCGAATCTGCCCAGCAGCTCCAGAAAAACCTTGAAACCGGAATGGTTTCAAGGTTTTTACTTTTTGTCTGAAAACGATGAAAAATCGGATTAGTGTTTATTTGGTGTTTATTCTCCGCCTGCCGCTTTTTTCTTGCTGGGGTCAATGATAAGATCGTCGAACTTATCAAAGGTTTTCAGGCCCTTTGCGTGAGCTGAAGCAATCACATGACCATAGATATTTGTGGTCGTACTTGACCTGGCGTGGCCGAGCTGGTTTGATATTTCAACGATGGGGACATCATCAGCAATCATTAGGCTTGCATAGGTGTGCCTCAGTGAGTGTATGGAGATATGCTCAATTCCGATCCGATCACAGAATTTTGATAGCCACCATGTAGGGCTTGTTGGGAAAATCGGGCTGCCGTCATCCGTGGTAAATACCCGGAGGTCATCCGGTTTCCCTTTCCATGCATCCCCCATAAGCATTCGCTGCTGATCTTGCCATTGTTTGTATTCCAACAGGGTGGCAAAGAATGCCGTGGATAGATGCGTCGGGCGCTTAGACCGCTTGCTCTTTGGTTCAGCAAAATAGCAACCCTTGCCAGTGGTATAGTTCCATGTGCGCCGAATATATACGAGATGTTCAACAAAGTCAACATCTGCCCATTGGAGCCCAAGAAGCTCCCCGCGTCGGAGACCGGACAGCAGGTCGCAGGTAATAAGTGCCCGCCATTTGATGGGTTCTTGTTGCAGATAGGTGAGGAATTTTCGAGCAGCGGTTTCATCAAGATATCTGGCTTCATTATACACTTGCCCAGGCCCCTCGGCATTCAGACATGGATTTGTAGGAATATAGCCCCATTTAACTGCGTACCCGAGAGCGGATGAGAGCGTCCTCATGATAGTATTCACCGATGATGGCGCCAAGCGACCGCCGTTCTCCTTGACACCGTCCGCCTGCAGAGCAGCAGAAAAACTGGTGATTGCGCTTGGGGTGATCTGCAAGAGCTTCATGTGCCCAATTGCGGAATTGATGCGCTTCAGATCTCTTTCATATCGGGCAACTGTATTGGGCTTTCGGTTCGGCTTGATGTGATCTTCCATGAATCGCTCACTGAATGCTTGAAAGCGCACTTTGCCATTTATTTGAAGCCCTCCAGTTTTAACTGATTCCTCAAACAAAACAGCCTGACGATTTAATTCTTTTTCAGTCTGACGTGCAGTCATACCCGGCTCTGGCACCCATACCATGTGATGCCGGATTTGCTTGCCATGGATATCATAACCATTTGAAACTGTGATTTTGTAACCACGGCCCTGCTTTGTTACTGTGGCCATTTTTACTCCTTTCTCTTGCGCCACAGCCCTTCCTATGCTACTATAAAAGGGCAGAATGGTGCCATGTTTATCAACGGGTGTTATCTGCTGACCGTCCGGAGGGTAGGATCTCCGGGCGGTCTTTCTATTTGCGGTGTCCAATTTGGACACCGCTTATTTTTTGCCAGGACGGAATTTGTGCCCACAATTCAGGCAGGTGACTTCCAGTTTATTGGCACCGAGCGTTCCGCCAACCAGGCCAACAGGGCCAGCGACGAACGCTCCAGCTGCCGCCTTGCCAAGACTAAATCCTTTCTTATTGGCGGAAAGCGAGGTCGACCCGCACTTCGGGCAGCAGGCCACACCAGACGCCTTGTTCTCCGCGATACGCTGTTTAGCCTGGCTCTTTTGGCTGATGGGCGCTGAAACGGCATGGGGCTTGGGAGACGCAGGAGATGGGGATTTCTGCGCCGCCGAAACGACCGCAGGCCCAGCAACAGGCCGAGAAGGAAAGTCAATAGCCGGCTGGTTCGGATATGCCTCAATGGCAGCCAATGTTTTCTCAGTCAGCGCCTGCAGCTGCTCTTTGGTGCCATCAACGGTGATCCGGATGTCGCCGCACACATAATCCTGCTTCTTGACAAGGCCTCCGGAGATGTTACCTATCCCGATGCAGTCTCCCAGGGAGAACGAATCACACTGCGGCGGCTTGACAATGCCGGCGACAAAGAGAAGCCGGTGCCCCGTCAGGACAATGAGCCGATTGCTGGCGCCATGGGCAGTCCTGCAGTTCCCATTGAACGCATACAAAACGGACTCCCTTGCGGCAAGCAGCTGCTCGGCCGCTTCGATGTGAGACTTGTTCATCATGCCCGGCTTTACAAAATCTGTGATCTTCATAGCATCCCCCTCCTCTTTTTGATTTTGCGTCGAAGCTCCACGACAACCCCGCAAATGGCTACGGGGAGAGATCGAACCTCATCCAGCGTATAAGTTCGTGGCGCGTATTCCTGATTCTTTGGGATCAAAGAGATGGAGCCATCCTCATCGACCTTTACCTGCTTTAGCGTTGCCTCATATCCGTTCACATAGACAACGCAGACATCTCCGGATTCGCAGCACGGAGTTTTCCTGACTATAACGATATCCCCTGGAAGGTAGTCGGGCCACATACTGTCCCCCTTGACCTCCAAAGCAAAGTATTCCTTATCTCCCGAAAACATGGATTCCGGAAGATCTTCCCAATCAACGATATCCTCGACGGCATCGATAGGAATGCCGGCCGGCACAGAACCGAGTACAGGGATTCTGCGAAAGTTCTCTTTTGCATCATCATCTTTTCCGAGAAGGTATCCAACGGATACGGAAAACAGAGCAGAGAGCTTTGTAAGAGATTCACTGTCGATCTTCGTGATCCCGCGCTCCCAATCAGAATATCCGCTCTGTCCGATGCCAATCTGTTTTGCCAGCTCGACTTGGGTTAATCCTTTTGCCTTGCGAAGTTCCTTTAATCTGTTCATCTCACCAGCTCCCTTCTGTGCTTAAAATACCGGAGTAACCCATATAAAGCAATAGCAAAACAAAAATAGCCATAAAATGCCCATAAACCACTTGACAAAAGTTGCCCGGTCGTCTTATATTATGGGTACAAACCATAAACAAGAACGGCCGAGCGATAAAATGGCCATAAGGAGGGTTTGGAATGGCTGTTATGAGAATCAGGGAACTTCGGAAACAGGCTGGATTCACCCAGGCAACCCTTGCCGAGGCTATGGGCGTTACCCAGACAATTGCAAGTGACTGGGAGAACGAAGTCTATTTGCCCCGGACAAGGCAACTGCCCGATCTGGCCAAGCTGTTCGGTGTGACGATCAATGACCTGTTCACCCCCGAAGCTCTTCCGTCCTATGAAAATATTACGGCAGCAGAGGGGTGATGTCCATGTACCAAAACAAGCCGAATGCCATTCAAAGGGCGCGGATCAGTAAAGGTTTGACGCAGGAAGCCCTTGCCGGCCGCTGCGGATACTCCGATGATACGATCCGGGCATGGGAGTCAGGAGCCCGCACGGCATCGCTGGAGGCGTTGAGCATCCTCTCTGAATGCCTGGATGCCCCCTGGCTGACTGGCGTCTATCTGCGGGAGCAGACCAATGCGCTGAATGAGCTGATTCCCAACTTTACGGTTGGGCGACCGCTGGCGGAAGCTGCGGCCGAGTATGTCAGCTGTGTGCTCGATCTGGTGGATGCCCAGTTCGACCGGAAGCTGATCCGCATGATCGCCGATGGGCAGATCGACGCCATCGAGGAGAAGGATTTCCGGCTCCTGATGGGCATGGCCGCACAGGCCAACAAAGCCTACTATGAGATGCGTTTTGCAAAGGAGGGGTCACAATGACAATGCCGAGAATGCGAACGGCAGAGAAGGTGCTGGCAGAGATCAAGCAGGTCGACCCTGACACTGAGGTCACTTTGCACTACATCCGGGCGCTGATCCGCGCCGAGGCGGTGCCGGTCGTGTGCTGCGGCCGCAAGAAGCTGGTCAATGTCGATGCCGTCATGGAACTGCTGGCCAACGGTTACGCCATCCCCCAGGAGCCTCAGCAGATGGGTGTAATTAGGAGGGTTGTTTGATGGCGCTTTATCCAAGGGCAACAAAGACCAGCCTTGCCAAGCTAATTAGGTCTAAGGGATTTACTATCCCGTCCATTCGTAAGGTGTGCCTCTCACATTTTCGTCGATCTTACTGGCTTCATTGGGTGGATAAGGACGGGCAATCCTTTCATGCTTACTATACTGCTGCTGCGGGAAAGCCGGTGCTGCAGGTCAATGAGCAGTGGGTTAATCTCACTATGGCGGAGGTGATACACTTTGGCCTCGTTGAAGAAAAATAAAAGGCCCCTGGCGGTGCGGGTACACCGTCAAGGGCCATGTGGTTTCCACCACGAGAACACCCATAGTATAACACACCGGCCACCCGGATTGCAAGGGGGGTGGGCGAATTGAGCGAGAAGAGAAAGCCCAGCTATTGGGCTGTTCTGCCGGCCTGCATCCGGTATGACCCCAGTTTACCGCCCAATGCCAAGCTGCTCTATGCGGAGATCTCTGCCCTGTGCGATGATGTCGGATACTGCTTTGCCAGCAACGACTATTTCGCCACCAATTTTGAACTCGGGGTTAAGTCGGTTCAACGACTGCTGAAAATCCTGAGCGATCACGAATACATCTCTGTGGATGTAATAAGAGACCCAAAAACGAACGAAGTGCTTGAGCGCAAAATTTTTGCCGGCATCAATCCGGCCGGTCATTTCGCACCCCCCTCCCCTCAAAAATACGGTGACCCCTCCCCTCAAAAAAGAGGTGTAGAACAATCTAATATATTTAACAATAACCCCCATACCCCCAAAGGGGGTGCGCGTGTGCGCAAAAGCAAAGTCCCAAGAGAGCATCCAGACTGGCAGCCTGATCGCTTCGACGGTTTTTGGAAGTTCTACCCCAAGA
>ERZ857503.630-NODE-630-length-25573-cov-6.281840_pt1 | contig 25573 bp, 19 predicted proteins | sample MGYA00519766_ERZ857503 | MGnify/ENA primary metagenome ERZ857503 (study PRJEB31778, sample SAMEA3449345) | human gut metagenome | biome: human gut; feature: human-associated habitat; material: faeces | place: United Kingdom | collected 2010/2012 ...
CCGCCTGCGACGCCTTCGCCGCCGCGGTGGAGTTCGTGGCCGACAATCCCATCGACTGAGCATACGGCTGGATTGCCCCGCGCACAGCCGTACGGGGAGGCCGAGGCTGAAAAGAATGTGACGGGGGGATGGATATGGCGGACCAGGAACGTGAGAATACCGTCCTTCTGGTGGACGACGACCGCCCGATCCGGGAGGGGCTGCGACGTTTTTTCGACGGAACGTCCTACCGCGTGGCGGGGGAGGCCGCCGACGGGATGGCAGCGGTGGCGCTGTGCCGGAAGCTGCGGCCCGACCTGGTGCTTTTGGATGTGAAAATGCCCCTGCTGAACGGGATCGACGCCGCGCGGCTGATTCGGGAGGAGCGCAGCGCTCGGTGCATCGTGATGCTTACCTCCTTTGATGACCAGTCCTGCGTGGAGCAGGCCCTCGCGGCGGGGGCCGCGGGCTATCTCACAAAACCTTTGCGGGCGGAGGACATCCTGCCCACCCTGGAGCTCTGTCTGAGCCATACCAAGGAGTATTATCTGCTGGAGAAGAACTGCGGAAGCCTGAAGCGTCGGCTGGCCAGCCGGGAGATCGTGGATCTGGCCAAGCTGACCGTCATGGAGGAGCGCGGTCTTACCGAGGAGGAGGCCTATGTGCTGATCCGGGAGCTGAGCCGGCGAAAAAACCTCTCCATGGAGCAGGTTGCGCGTTCGATCCTGGAGAAAGGGGAGGCGCCCCTGTGAATCAGATTACCCGTATTTTGTGCCAGAAGTATACCGATCTCACCGACGATGAGATCTCTTACCTGGAGGAGTATAATAAGACACTCCAGGCCCTGGCCAACGCCGCCCAGGCCGATGTGTTCATTGATTGCCGCTCCTGCACGGGGAAGTCGGCCATCGTGGTGGGGGAGGCCAAGCCCCAGACGGTGGCCTCGTCCTACTCCAAGCCGCTGCTGGGAATGCCCATGAATTGGCTGGACGAGCCGGCCATGGAGCGTTCCTTTCGGTTGGGGGTGCCCACGATCGGAAGAAAGGCCGTGTCGGTCCCCGAAAATGGAAGAGTGGTCCAGACCGTGGAGCCCATTTTTTTCGAGGGGCGGCTCATTGCCGTATTGATCTATGAAAAGAAAGCGTCGCTGGCGCCGGAGGTGATCTCCTCTGTGCCGGATGGGGAGCGGTCCTTCCAGGCGGGGGACAGTCAATGGCTGGCCCAGGTCATTGATGAGGCTGTGCTGCTGGTGGACACCGGAAATATGGTTTGCGCGTGCAACAGTGCGGCCCGGGAACTTTATCGGCGGCTGGGTTATGTCAGCGATATTTTGGGAATGTCTGCGGCCAACATCCTGTTGGATGTGGAAGGCGCAGAGGCGGATGGAGGCTGGCGGGAGATCGCCACTGGCGACTGTGTCCTGCGCTACCGTCAGGTGGAGCTGGAGCGGGACAACATCCGCTATGCGCTGGTCATTCAAGATATCACCGAACTCCGGCGGCAGGAGAAGGAGGCCAGACTCCAGGCCATGGCCGTCCGGGAGCTCCGCCATCGGATGAAAAACAGCATCCAGCTCCTGGCCTCCCTCCTCCGCTACCAAGAGGAGAACGCGGCGCTTCCAGAGGTGCAGTCCGTTTTGCGGGATACCGCCGGACGCATTTTATCTCTCAATATTACGCTGGAGGAGGCCCTGGCACAAAATGCGCAGGATGAACTCTCCCTGCGGGGGGTGCTGGAGCGGGTGCGCACCAATATTCTGCAAAACTCATTGGGGCCAGCCCGGCCTGTGACCATCCGGGTCTGTGGAGACGATCTGCGTGTCTCCGCCGAGGCGGCCTCGGCGATCTCCCTGGTAGTCAACGAGCTGGTGCAGAACGCGGTCAAACACGCGTTCCCGGCCGGGCGCGCGGGTGTTATCCTCATTGAACTCATCAAAACGCCGCTGTTCTCCCGCATCTCGGTCCGGGATAACGGCGTGGGCATGGACCCGGACCGGGCGGAAGGGGATACCCTTGGCCTGGGGCTGGTCCGCACCATGGTCCGGGAGAAGCTGAACGGTGAGCTGACCATTCAATCCGACAAAGGAGGGACCACGGTAGTTTTTGATTTTATCGCCTGAACGCAAAAAATAGAGAGCCCCATGCCGACCTAAAGAAAGGCGGCGAAGGACGGGCCGAAGCGATGCAGCTCGGAGACAGCGGAAACCGCTGCCTCTGAGCTTTTTTGCTTTTTTGTCCCGAAGATCACAGCATAAAAAGGAAGGGAGTACCGAGCATGAAGCTGAAAACGAGCCTCAACGGAAAGACCTATGAGTTCAAAAGCATTGCGGACGTCCTCGCCAAGGCCAACGAGCCCAAGTCCGCGGACCGCTTCCAGGGGATCGCGGCGGAGACGGCCTCCGAGCGCGTGGCGGCCAAGATCGTCCTCTCGGAGATGACGGTGGAGGAGCTCACAGAACATCCCACGCTGCCCTATGAGACGGATGAGGTCACCCGAGTGAACCTTGACGGGCTGAACCGCCCCATGTATGAGCGGTTCAAGAGCAAGACCATCGGCGAGCTGCGGGAGTGGGTCCTGGACCACCGCACTACCAGCGAGGAGCTGGGCCGGGCCGGACGGGCCTTCACCGGAGAGGTGGTGGCCGCCGTGGCAAAGCTGATGTCCACCCTGGACCTGGTGTATGGGGCCAGCAAGATCCACCGGCCCACCAAGTGCGTGACCGAAATCGGACTTCCCGGAACGCTGTCCTATCGATTGCAGGCAAATAGCCCTACAGACGATGTGCAGGGAATTTTGATCGGTGTGATGGAAGGGCTCACCTACGGCAGCGGAGATGCCTGCCTGGGCATCAATCCTGTGACCGACGACCCGGAGACCACCAGGCGGATCGCGGACGGCCTGTGGAAGCTGGTGGTCAAGAACAGCATTCCAACTCAGATTACCGTACTCTCCCATATCACCACACAGATGGAGTCGGTACGGCAGGGCGCGCCGCTGTCTATGTTCTTCCAGTCCATCGCCGGGACCCAGGAGGCCAATGACAATTTCGGCGTGAACCGTGCGCTTTTGGAGGAGGCATACGCGCTGGCGAGGGAGAAATGCACCGGCCTGGGCCCCAATCTCCTCTACTTTGAGACCGGGCAGGGCTCCGAGGCGTCCATCGGCGCCGACGGCGGCGTGGATGAGATGACGCTGGAGGCAAGGACCTACGGTTTTGGCCGGTACTTCAACCCGTTCATGGTCAATAATGTCTCCGGCTTTATCGGGCCCGAGACCTTGTACGACGGCAAGGAGATGATCCGGGCCAATCTGGAGGACCACTTTATGGGCAAGCTCATCGGTCTGCCCATGGGTATGGCGCCCTGCTACACCAACCACACCTCCATCACCCAGGACGACCAGGAGATGGCCACCGCGCTGCTGGCCATGGCGGGAGCCAATTACTATATGGGCGTTCCCGTGGGAGACGACGTGATGCTCTCTTACCAGGACACCAGCTTCCATGACGACGCCACCCTGCGGGAGCTGACCCACCGGCTGCCCGCACCGGAATTCCACAGGTGGATGATGAAGATGGACCTGATGGACGAAAATGGTATCCTCACCGCCCGGGCGGGCGACGGCTCTATTTTCCTGAAATAAGGGAGGGGAGAGATCATGATGAATACAGAGCAACTGACAGAACTGATCCGAAAGGCCGTACAGGAGGTGACGGGCGGGATACCGCCGGTATCTCCTGCCGTTGATCCCGGCGAGGTGCCCGACCTCTCCAAAGTGGACTTGCGGGCCGAGCTGGCTGTACCTGACCCGGCCAACGCCGAGGAGTATCTCAACATGAAGGCCCGTACCCCGGCCCGGCTGGGCGTATGGCGGGCGGGACTGCGCTACAGGACCAAGACGTACCTGCGCTTCCGCGCAGACCATGCGGTGGCGATGGACGCGGTGTTTACCGACGTCCCCGAGGACTTCCTGGCAGCCAACGGGCTCTTTCAGGTCACTACGCGGTGCACCTCCAAGGATGAATTTCTCACGCGGCCCGACTTGGGACGGCTCCTCGACCCGGATACCGTCGCCGCGCTGAAGAGCAAATGCAAGGCGAATCCCCAGGTGCAGGTGTACGTATCCGACGGGCTTTCCAGTACAGCTGTGGAGGCCAATATCCCCGATCTGCTGCCGGCGCTGCTGCAGGGCCTCAAATCCCAGCACATCGAGGCGGGGACTCCCTTCTATGTAAAGTATGGGCGGGTCGGGGCCATGGATGAGGTGGCCAAGGCCTTGGGCAGTGAGGTCACCATTGTCCTATTGGGAGAGCGTCCGGGGCTGGCCACTGGAGAATCCCTCAGCGCCTATATGACCTACAGGGGCTATCCGGGGATGCCGGAGGCGGGCCGCACGGTGGTCTCCAATATCTACCAGGGTGGCACCAACCCGGCTGAGGCGGGCGCCCATATTGCCTCCATCGCAAAAAAAATGCTGGAACAAAAGGCCAGCGGCGTAGATCTGAAGATGTAAATACGGTGGAAAGAGCGGGCGGCGCTTGCCGCCCGCTCTTCTGCCACATATGCCGCCGGGAGGCAGGCGGGTTTTGATTGCCCGCTTCTTGCGCGCAGTGGACCCGGTGTGGTACACTGAAAGCAAAAACGGGAGAACATATCGATGCAGATCATCATCTCACCGGCGAAAAAAATGAAGGAAGATATCGATTCCTTTGCCTGCAGAGACCTGCCCGCGCTGTTGCCCAGGACGAGGGTCCTGCTGCGCCATCTGAGGGGGCTGGACGTTCCGTCCCTCCGGAAGCTGCTCTCCTGCAATGACCAGATCGCGGAACTCAATTATGCCCGCTTTCAGACCATGGATCTGGAGCGGGACCTCACTCCGGCGCTGCTGGCCTACGAAGGCATCCAATACCGCTACATGGCGCCAGCAGTCTTTACCAGCGACGCGCTGGAGTATGTGCAGGAGCATTTGCGCATCCTCTCCGGCTTTTACGGGGTCCTGCGGCCCTTTGATGGAGTGCGGCCCTACCGCCTGGAGATGCAGGCCAAGCTGAAGACGGATTTCTGCGCAAGCCTGTATGATTTCTGGGGGGAGGACTTGGCGAGGCTGTTGGACGGGGAGGGGGTGTTGCTGAATCTCGCTTCTGCGGAGTACAGCCGCAGCGTGCTGCCCCACCTGCCGCCCGGCATTCGGGTGATAACGCCCATATTCGGTGAGCGGAACGGTGCGGAAAGGGTCGTGGAGAAGGGCGTGTATGTAAAAATGGCCCGGGGAGAGATGGTCCGCTTCCTGGCGGAACAGGGGACCGACGAGCCGGACGCGCTGACTGAATTTGATCGGCTGGGCTTCCGCTGCTGTTCGGAGTTGTCGACTCCGGAGCGGCCGGTTTTCCTGCGGACATAATTTGTAAAGTTCGTGTAAAAGCCATTGACGGGCATGTAAAGGTTGGGTATACTTTATTCTGTCGAAAACCGCGTTTTGGAAAGAAAGGGCTTTTGGTACGATGCTGGACGACGCCGAACAGAGGGATGTCGGGCTCACTCAAAAACAGAATCGCTTCCTCGGCCTTGTTGAAAAGACATAACCTGCGTTCCCGATCCGGGGCCGCGGGCTATGTCTTCTTCCATCTGTGGACAGAAAAGGAGTAGAGAGCATGGATATTACGAATATTCTGGGTCTGCTGGGGGGGCTCGCCCTGTTCCTCCACGGGATGCAGATGATGAGCTCCGGCCTGGAGGCTGCGGCGGGCAATCGAATGAAGGGGATACTGGAAAAGCTCACGGCCAACCGGCTGCTGGGCATACTGGTGGGCGCGGTCATCACTGCAGTCATCCAGTCCTCCTCTGCCACGACCGTGATGGTGGTGGGCTTTGTCAACTCGGGCATGATGACCCTGCGGCAGGCGGTATGGATCATTATGGGGGCCAATATCGGCACCACCATCACCGGACAACTGATCGCCCTGGATGTGGGAGTGCTGGCGCCGCTCTTCGCCTTTATCGGCGTGGCGATGATGGTGTTTTTGAAAAAGCCTCAGAGCCACCACTTCGGCAGCATCATCGGCGGCCTGGGCGTATTGTTCATCGGGATGGATATGATGAGCGCCTCCATGGCGCCGCTGCGGGAGATGCCCGGGTTCGTAAGCCTGATGACCACCTTCTCCAATCCTGTGATCGGGATCTTGGCCGGCGCGCTGTTTACTGCGGTCATTCAGTCCTCCTCGGCCTCGGTGGGTATCTTGCAGGCGCTGGCCAACAGTGGAGTCATCGGGCTCCCCAGCGCGGTATATGTGCTTTTCGGGCAGAACATCGGCACATGCATCACCGCTGTGCTGGCCTCCATCGGCACCAGCCGCAATGCCAAGCGGGCCACCATCATCCATCTGATGTTCAACGTTATCGGGACCATTCTGTTCACAGTTCTGTGTATCCTCACCCCCCTGGTGGGCGTGGTCCAGGGGATCACGCCCACGAACCCGGCCGCGCAGATCGCCAATATGCATACAATTTTTAATATTGTCACCACACTGATCCTGCTGCCGCTGGGCAACGGGCTGGTGAGCGCGGCCATGCATATTCTGCCTGAGCGAAAGCAGGATATGGAGGAGGGGATGCACCTTATGTATCTCACACCCATCAAGGCCAATCAGGACCGGGCCATCGGTGTGTCCGCTATCTATATTACACAGCTCAAGCAGGAGCTGGAGCGGATGCTGGCGATGGCAAAGGAGAATGTGGCCACTGCCTTTCAGGCCGTACTGGACCGGGAGCCGGCTCTCATCCAGCGGGAGGAGACGGTGGAGGAGTATATCGATTTTCTGAATAAGGAGATCTCACAGTTTATCTCCCATGTGATCGTCCATGAGACCAACGAGGCGGATTCCGCGGCGGTAAGCGCCTATTTCAAAATTACTGGAAATATCGAACGGATCGGCGACCACGCCATGAACATCTGCGGCTATAGTGCGCTGTTGAAGGAAAAGAACGTCCATTTCTCCCAAGAGGCCCGGGAGGAGATCGCAGAGATGCGGAGCGTCTGCATGGAGGCGATAGACGCGCTGGGGACAGACGTATCGGACGCGGTGAGCTGGCTCACCGGGGTGGCGGCGCTGGAGCAGAAGATGGACGATATGACGAGCCAATACCGCCAGAGCCAGCTGAACCGTATGAAAAGCGGGACATGCTCGGATGAAGGGTGCATCCTCTTCTCGGAGATGCTTACGGATTTTGAGCGGATCGGCGACCATGTGCTCAATATTGCCCAGGAGCGTTCCGGCGCCAGCCTGAGCTAGAGTGGGCGAGACGAAGCGGAGGCCCCGGCAAACTTGCCGGGGCCTCCGCTGATGTTGGAGAGACATTGACGTGGCAGCTGGGACCCACCGATCGTTACCGGCGTCCACCGGGGGGAAAGGGGCCGGGACGGGTCAGCTCTTTTTGGCGTCAAGGCGCAGCACGCCGTCCACACCCACGTTATTGTCTGCGTGTTCCTTGATGATCACGATCACTTTTCCCTTGCCCCGGTCGCCCGTCACGGCAACGGTGGCGTCATGTACATTTTTGACCAGTTCACGCTTTTGCTCGTCGGGCTTGTTGGGCGCGGTATAGATAAAATAGGTGATCTGATCGGTGACGCTGGGGCCGTGGCACTCCGGCGGCAGGGAGGGGAGGAGCATCATGGAACTCACGTTGATGTCCAGGTGAAAAGCGTCGCACACACCCTTCGCAACGCCGGCGCAGAGCTGCTGCTGCTGTTCCTTGGTGAGGGGGAGTGCGGTGACGCCGATGATGGTTGCCATAAAAATCGTTCCTTTCCGGTTGTTAAAATTACATATCGCTTTTCAGCACGCCGTCCACGCCCACATTGTTATTCGTGTGCTCTTTGATGATGACGACGACTTTGTTTTTCCCGAGCGGGCCCGTGACCGCGACGGTTGCATCGTAGAGATTTTTGACCAACCGGCGCTTTTGCTCGTCGGTCTTATTGGGCGCGGTATAGACGAAATAGGTAATCTGTCCGGTGACGCTGGGACCGTGACATTCCGGGGGGATGGTGGGCATCAGCATCAATTCGGTGATGCTGATGTCGATCTCAAAGGCCTCGCTGGCGCCCTTTTCGACGCCGGCGCAAAGCGCACGCTTTTGCGCTTCCGTCAACTCCAGTGCGGTGTATGCGACCATGGTAGCCATAACTATCTGCTCCTTTTTTCTGTGGGATGGTTGTGAGGAAAAGGGGGACAGCATGGACCGTCTTGTCCATGCTGTCCTGCTGTTTGATTTTACGAAAGCCAGATGTTGATTCCGGTCCCTTCCAGGCCGCACACGCGCATGACGGCGCCGGTCTCCAGCACATAACCATGCACGTTGTTCTGCATGCCCCAGGAGGTGTTGAGCGTGGCATAGAAGAGACCGATATCTGCATCCATGGCGATCTCAATGAGGTCCCGGTACATATCGATGCGCTTGCTCTGGTCGATTTCAGCGGCTGCTGCGCGGACCAGCTCGTCGGTCGCAGGGTCCTCATAGCACCAGGCGTTGTAATTGGTATGCAGCATGGAGGAATCCAGGAAATTGCCGACAAAGCTGGCGGGGTCGGTGGAGCCACCCTGACCGCCGTCTCTCATGAAAAGCTGGACGGTATTGTTGAGAAGCCGATCGGTCATTTCAGTGGTGGTGATGCTCTGAATCTCCACATTCACACCGATCTGACCCAGCATGGCTTGGATGATGGTGGCGGCCCGGACATAGGCGTCCGACTGTCCGACGGAGAGCACGATATCGAAGCCATTGGGGTAGCCGGCCTCCTCCAGCAGCTTTTTGGCGCCCTCGGGGTCACAGGCGGGGGCGAGGGACTCCAGGGATTCGTCATACGCCCAGCAGGTGATGGGGATGGGGAGGGAGCAAACGGTACCGTCTCCGTTGGCATAGACGGCGCTGGCGATCTGCTGACGGTCCACCGCCATGGAAATGGCGTCGCGCACCCGCTTATCGGACAAGATGGGGTCGGTCATGTTATAACCGCAGAAGGCGATACGGTTTTGGGGGCCCTGGGCCAGCACCAGATTGGAGTTGTCCCGGACCTGCTTGATATAGTCGCCGGCGATGTTGACGGAGACATCGATCTCACCGGTGGAGAGGGCATTCATATTCTGGGCCTCATCGATGATGATGTAGTAAGTAATACCATCCAGATAGGGTTCCACGCCCCAGTAGTTGGGGTTCTTCTCCAGCTTGGTGTACTGGTCGGGGACATGCTCCACGACCTTGAAAGGACCGGTGCTGATGGGGTGGGAGCCGAACTCCTCGTCGCCCCAGCCTTCCACTTCTTCCTTGGGGAGCATAATGCCGGCGGAACTGGTCAGATCGTACAGGAAAAGCGCGTTGGCATATTGCAGGTGACAAACCAAAGTAGTGTCGTCAATGGCCTCTGCATAATCCATATAAGGGGCCCAGCTCCACCAGGCCTTTTCCCGGCTGCGGTTCAGGGAGTAGGCCGCATCCTCCGCAGTGAGGAGCCTGCCATCCTGATATTCGCCTGCCTGGAAATGCACATCGTCCCGAATGGTAAATGTGTAGGTCAGGCCGTCGTCGCTGATTTCCCAGTTCGTAGCGATACAGGGCAGATATTCGTCTCCCTTGGGGCTCAACTGGACCAAGGTGTCGCCATATTGTTGCTCGATCTGATCACAGGCGGTGCTGTCTCCGTAGCAGGGGTCCAGAGCCTTGGCGTTGATGGAGCGATTGACGGCAACCCGCAGAGTGCCGCCGTAAACGGGCTCACCGGTGGAAACGGGGGCACTGGTGTCTGCAGAGACGGGGGTCGGAGTAGCAGGAGTGGGGTTACTGGTGCTGGAGGAAGAGGAACTGCAGCCGGACAATGCACTCAGCACGAGTGTTCCACTCAGGAATAGGGCAAACAACTTCTTCATAAGGGAATTCTCCTTCCTGACTTCTCTCTAAATGTTGATCTGCTGCCATCTTAGAAAATATGCCGCGATTCACTGCTCCGTCAGCGGCGGAGTCCGAGTTCCACCTCCTAACATGGTTCACAATGGTGAACAACTCACCGGCTGAGTTAGTTCATCGACTTTTAAAAGATGGTCTCATTGTAGCAGTGCTTTCTCAAGGATACAATGGGAATGGTGTATTTTTGACACAATAAATAAACAAATGTGTGCATTTTATGTGAGAATTACCCCTGAAATATTCTAAAAAAGGGCGCATCCTCTCATAAACTGTTTCATATAGAGACTGTTGCCGGCATGAGCCTGTTCCGAGGGGGCGCGAGCGCTCATTGCTGGATAAAACGGGATAAAAAGTCTTGGGTGCGCTTGTTTTTGGGGGAGGTAAAGAGACGCTCTGGGTCACTCTGCTCACAAATCACTCCATCCGCCATAAACACCACATGATTGGACACATCGCGGGCAAAGGCCATCTCGTGGGTGACCACGATCATGGTGATGCCATCCCGGGCCAGGGTCTTCATAACCTCCAGTACCTCTCCCACCATTTCAGGGTCCAGCGCTGACGTGGGCTCGTCGAAGAGGAGAACCTCCGGCTCCATGGCCAGGGCGCGGGCAATGGCCACCCGCTGCTTTTGGCCGCCGGAGAGCTGACGGGGATAGGCGTTGATATAGGGGGACATGCCCACCTTGCGAAGATATTTCAGGGCGTTTTCGCGGGCTTTGTCCCGGCCCCTTTTCAGGACCTTTTCCTGACCGACTTCACAGTTGCGGAGAACAGTCATATTGCTGAAAAGGTTGAAACTCTGGAAGACCATTCCCACCTTGGCGCGGTATGCGGGCACATCCATGCCCTGGTGCAGGATATTCTGCGCCTGAAAGAGAATTTCCCCGCGGGTGGGCGTCTCAAGGAGATTGACACACCGCAGAAGGGTGGACTTTCCCGAGCCGGAAGAGCCGATGATAGAGATTACATCACCCTTGTAAACGGTAAAGTCAATGTCTCTGAGCACCTCATGATTTCCAAAGGATTTGGACAGATGATGGATCTGCAGGATAGGATTTCTCAAATCTCTGCTCGCTGTCTTTGTCATAGTTCGCATCTCCCTTCCATACCGGCGGTCAAAGCGGCGCCCTCGGCGGGGGATGGGGGCGTGTCCTCTGCCAACTCGTAATTTGCAGAGCCCGCCAGAGCCCGCTCCCAGAGGTGGAGAAGTTTAGAGGCCACCAGAGTCATAATGAGATAGAGGATCATGGCGATGGTGGCGGCGGGGAAATAGAGGTACAGGGCGGCGGCGGCGGACTTGAAGGAGAAGAAGAGCTCGGTCACGCTGATGACGGAGAGCATAGAGGAGTCCTTCAAATTGATAATAAAGTTGTTGCCGATCTGGGGGACCAGGTTACGCAGGGTCTGGGGCAGAATGACGTAAATCATGGTCTGCAGGTGGTTCATGCCGATGGACTTGGCGCCCTCGGTCTGGCCTGGGTCGATGGCCATGATGCCGCCTCTGACCGTCTCCGCCATGTAGGCGCCGGTGTTGACGGAGAGGATGAAGATACCGGCGGGGAGATTGCTCATGTGGAGGTTGAGCACATAGGCCGAGCCGTAGAAGATGAACATGGCCTGGAGCATCAGGGGCGTGCCCCGGAAGAACTCCACATATGCCCGCAGCACGGCGCGGAGCACGCTCATCAAGGCCCACTTGACGGGGCTGTCGGAGGCCTTCTTGGGAATCGACTGCACGGTGCCCACCGCAAAGCCGATCAGACAGCCAATCAGGGTGCCCGTGATGGCAATGAGAAGGGTCATGCCGGCCCCGCGGAAGAGAGAGACGCCGTATCGGTTCATCACTGTGCCCATGTCGGAAACAAATTGGATAAATCCTTCCATAAACATGCTCCTTTTGAACCGGCAACGCCCGTCCCACGAAGGGATGGGCGTTGCCATGCTCTGTATACTTGCCTGGGAGAGAGAGGGGATTAAGTTAATCCTGGTTGAGGGGCTGGACGGTGATTGCCTCGTCCATCATGGCGGTGTAGTCGTCGGGGGTGTACTGGGCGAGGACCTCGTTGATGACGTCGGTGAGGCCGGTGTTGCCCTTCTGAACGGAGATGCCGAAGTTGGTCTCCTCCTCAGAGACGGCAAAGTCGTCGTCCGTGCCGGAAAAGTCCAGCATCTTCATGCCGGAATAGGCCTTACAGGCGGAGAGGGCGGTGGGCTGATCGGTGACCACCAGATCCACAGCGCCGGAGTCCAGGGCCACCAGCATGGCGGGGACGGACTCCTGGGCGGGGAGGACCTCTACGCCGGGGACCTGGGGCAGGCAGGTGTCATACCAGACGGTGCCGAGCTGAGAGGTGGCCGTGGCGCCCTCGAAGGAGCTGATGCCGGTGGCGTCGGCGTACGCGCCGTCACTCTTCACCAGGCAGACAATGGAGGCATAATAGTAGGGGTCGGAGAAGTCCACCTGGGCGGCGCGCTCGGCGGTGATGCACTGGCCGGCGATGACGGCGTCCACAGTGCCGGACTGGAGGGCGGGGATCAGGGCGTCCCACTCCATCTTTACGACCTCCAGCTCGCAACCCAGCTTATCGGCGACCTCCTTGGCGAACATGATGTCGTAGCCATAGGCGTAATCAGGCGTGCCGGAGATGGGGACCGCGCCGTTGGAGTCGTCGGACTGGGTCCAGTTAAAGGGGGCGTAGGCGCATTCCATCGCCACCTTGAGAACACCGTCCTCCGCCAGCTTGGGGGCCGCGGCGGCGGGGGTTTCGACAGGGGCGGAGGTATCCGCCGGGGCAGGGGTGGCCGTGGGCGCGGGCGTGGAGGCGCTGCCGCCGGAGCAGGCGGCCAGAGGCAGGGACATGCTCAGAGAGAGCGTAAGCGCGGCTAACTTCTTCCAGTTCATAATAGAGTCCATCCTTCCATCCTTAAAATATGAGACTAACCGTAGAAAACCCGCCGAAAAAACAAAAAGGCCATGAATACCTCCCAGATTGGGAAGCGTTCATGGCAACCTTGCGGACGAAAACCGAAATCCGTCCCCGCCAGCTCTGGCGGCATTTCATTGTGCGCATGGGGATTCAGACGCTGCGGGAAACGACTGATTTGCAAGTATATTACCGCGTGGTTGCAGAACTGTCAAGCCCACAGAGGGAATTTTGGAGGATGTAACAGCATGAGCGCGGCGGGAGGAGCCTGTTTTGTAAACTTGCTGAAAAGTGGGCGGGAGGGGCTCTTTTTTAGGCAAGACATCTTGACATTCCAGAGAAAATGGGGCAAAATAAAACACAAATTCCACGGAGGAAGCAACCGGCACGGCAAGGGCGCTGAGAAAATTCTCAGCGCCCTTGCCGTTTATTTTTAGATGTTCCAAGGAGGGGATGTCGCTTCCCGAGGGGAGCGGAGGTGATTGCCCATGCATGGAACGGGGTAGGGACTTGCAGCGAAAAAGGAAAGAAATTGAACGGAAGAGAGGAACGACACCATGATAAAAAAGCGACGGGCGCCCAGCAGGGCGATGGCCCTGATTCTGACCCTGGCAATGATCCTTTCCATGCTGGTCATCCCAACAGCGGCCAAGGAGCCGGAGGTCACGACCCCCGACCCAGAGACGTTGGAGGAGATCGTCGGGATCATGAAGGAGTATATCGACGGCGAGAGCGCCTTTGACAATCTATCCTTTGTCTATATGGGCTGGCGGACCACCGGCGGCCCCTGGCAGAACTACGTGATTGACGACTTCATCGGTAAGCCCCTGACCAGCGAAGAGGTGGGCTATACCTATTCCGACGTGGATATGAGCGACGCCACCACAGGGGATTACTTCTGGGTGCAGCACGATTACGCGAGCGAGAATATGTCTACGTCTCTGGTCTGGGCCCCCCAGTACGCCCGGATGGAGATCACCTCCATCAAGGACGGCGCGGGTGAGGAGCACCTCAACGACCCGGTCTATGCGCTGGGGGACGGTGTGAAGGTCTACGACCTACGGGATACCGTGAACGTGGAGTCCTTCGGCTTTGATCCCACCAGCGATATCTACCAGGAGCACTACAACGACCTCTACAGCCTGGGCCTGGACCTGGACGGCTACGGCAGCGACGATGACGCCCGGGACGAGGCCTTCACCCAGGCCATGTGGGCCTGGATCACTGAGAAGGACGAGGACGGCAACCGCGTCAACGTCTTCCAGGATGGCGACACCGTCTACACCGAGGACAACACCGGCCCCGAGGCAGAGCTAAATCTTCGAGCCCATCTGGCGAGGGATACCAGCTTCACCACGCGCTCTGAAGATGTGACCGACCCCGCCAACGTGTCCGAGGAGGTTGAAGGGCTGACTGGAGAAGTGGTCTACGTGGGCGATGTGACAAAGTTTAGCGGAGATAAGTCTGCGCTAAAGGGCAAGGTCCTGCTGTGCGACTCCAGGAATGCCGCCAATTTCACTTTTGCCCAAGAGGTGGGGGCCATCTCCGTGATGACCACCGCCGCCCTTGCCAGCTACAGCAAGCACTTCACCGACTCCGCCCGGTTTGCCGGCGGCGCGGGCGCGTCCAGCAATCTGGCCGCCATGAACGCCGGAAACCCCGTGGTGGAGTGGAACCTGACGCTAGACCAGTACGACGCGCTGAAGGACCTGCTGGACGCGGGCATGACCGTGGAGATGAACGTGGCCAGTGTGGGCTCCATCTATCCCATCACCGATGAGAGCAACCCCGCCGCCCAGGGCCAGCTCACTGCCGTGGCCGAGATCAAGGGCGCGGTCCACCCCGAAAAGCGGGTGCTGGTCCTCTCCCACGTGCAGGAGCCCAGCTCCAACGACAACGCTACCGGCGTGGGCCTCAATGTGGAGCTGGCCACCAAGATGAAGCAGATGATCGACGACGGCGTCATCGCCCGTCCCGACTGCACCATCACTTTCCTCTGGGGCGATGAGTATGAGTTCTCCTACCTGTGGCAGGACGCCCACCAGGAGGAGCTCGCCAACGTGATCTGCGCCGTCAACCTGGACATGGTGGGCGAGGACCCGGAGAAGACCGGCGGCCCCATGCGGATTGAGAAGGCCCCCGATCCCTCCGCCTACTATAACTACGCCACCGACACCATGAACGGCACCGACGTGGGCTCCGTCACCACCAGCACGGCCAGCGAGTTCGTCCGCCAGCCCGACTCCCACACCCTGTGGGGCGCCAGCAGCGAGGACGAGATCAGAGCCGTGGACATCGGCGGCAGCTTCATTAACGACCTCTACATGGCGGCCACCCAGCAGGTGATCGAGCAGGTGGACTCCGACTTTGAGGTGCTGGTGAACCCCTTTGAGGGCGGCAGCGACCACGAGGCCTTCCTGGAGGCCGGCGTGCCCGCCGTGCTGACCTGGCACTTCACCGACTACGTCTACCACACCACCAAAGACACCCTGTTCTTCTCCAGCGCCCGTGAGCTGGAGGACGTGGGCATCACCTCCCTGGCCACCGCCTACATGGCCGCCAACGCCAACGAGACCGGCACCCGCGAGATGCTGGAGCTGGTCTATGACGCGGCGGTGGAGCGGTTTGCCTCCGAGTGGGAGAACACCGCTTCCCATGCCGCTTGGGTGGAGGAGTACGACAAGGACGCGACCGACGAGCTCGCCAATGAAAAAGAGGTCCTCACCGCTTGGGGCACCTGGTACAAAGAGGCCCTGGAGTCCTGTGGGGCGTACTTTGACGGCGCTTTTGACGGATACGCCGCCCTGCTGGCGGAGTATCAGGGCAAGGTGGATGACCTGAACGACTGGGCCCTGGGCTACGCCGACAAGTGCTTCGGCGTGGAGTACGACGTGGACGTCACCTCCGCGGCCATGACCATGGCGGACAATGTGCTGTCCCTCTCCGAGAGCGAGCAGACCATTCAGGCCACCCTCACCGTAGATACCGCCGCGCTGAACGGCGTCAACCCCGTCGCCTGGGCCGCCACCCTGGACTGGACCCTGGACCGGGACGGCAGCGAGCAGGATCCCGCGCTCTATCCCTACTGCTATACCGGCGACGCGCTGGAGAACTGGACTACCTGGGGCACCAGCGGAACCGACGGGACGCAGTACTTTAGCGTCACCGGCGCCAGCGCCTCCGACACAGGCGATGGCAAGACCGCCATTACCGTGACCATTGAGACTCTGGCCCCCTTCTTCACTACCCGCTCCGGCGACAACGCCATGGGGACCCCGGGCAGCGTCTCCAGCCGAAACGTCTTTGAGAGCTTCATCGGCGCGTATGATCTGACCGCGCTTTCCGGCTCCGCCGAGCTGGCCACGGCCGAGCTGGAGGTCAATATCTACGACAGCTACACCCGCTATGCCGACGTGCTGGAGCAGCTCGAGGCCATCCAGACCGCCGCCGAGGCCAACGGGCGCTACTTCGAGATCAAGAATTACGGCACCAGTGAGGGCGGCCTAGACACCTACTATGTCACCCTCTCCGACAGTTCCGACTCTGTGGACAGCTTCAAGTCCATGAACGAGACGGCCCTCACCGACCCGGCCTCCCTCCAGGCCAAGATTGACGACGGCACAATCGGCGAGTACCGCGTACCCTTCTTCATCAGCAACATTCACCCCGACGAGTGCCCCGGCGTGGACTCCACCATGAACCTCCTGTGGACTCTGGCCACCGAGGACACCATCGACTACAACACCCTTGCCGACTTTAAGGAGAGCGTGGACCTAGACTCCCTCTTCGCCGAGGATGTGGTGGATCTGGGCATCACCGGCCTGGGCTCCTGCAAGATCAGCGGCAGCGACACCAACGGCCACAACGACGGCGTAACCGACGCCACCGAGTACTACACCGTGGCTGATACCTCTCTCAGCGTGGAGGAGCTGCTGGACAACCTTATCATCATCGCCTGCCCCAGTGAGAACCCCGACGGGCGCACCTACAACAGCCGCCGCAACGCCAACGGCTTTGACCTCAACCGCGACGGCTCCAACCAGACCCAGGCCGAGAGCACCAACATCACCGCCCTCATCAACGAGTGGAACCCGGTGGTGTATGCCGAGCTCCACGGCTATATGGAGGAGTTCCTGGTAGAGCCCTGCACCCCGCCTCACGAGCCCAACATGGAGTATGACATTCTGGTCAAGAACTTTGCCCTGGGCGCCGAGGCCTTCGGCGGCGCGGCGCTGGCCACCATGTCCGACGACGGCGTGTACGGCGGCGAGTTCGACATGAAGTACCAGTCCTACTACACTCCCCTCCGCGACGACTTCACCCCCGGCGAGGGCTGGTCCGCCTGGGACGATCTGTGCACCAACTACACCCCCAGCTACGCCATGCTCAACTGTGGCTCTATGGGCTACACCATTGAGACCCCCTCCAACAACGAAGCCTCCACCCGCCTCTTTGAGTGCGGCATGTACGGCCTGTGGGACTACGTGATGGAGAACAAGGACGACATCTATCGCAACCAGCTTGAGTTCTTCCGCCGCGGCGTGGAGAACGAGGATCACCGTGCCGACATGGAGTCCTGGTATGTGGACATCAGCAACAACGTCCTCGCATCCGACACCTGGCGCGTGCCCTATGCGGAGACAGACAACTACTTCCCTGAGTACTATGTGATCCCCGTGGATGCGCAGAGCCAGAGAGATCCCGCCGACGCCTACGAGATGGCTGAGTTCCTCATTCACAACGGCGTCAACGTCTCCAGGCTCACCAGAAATGTCACGGTGGACGGCGTCGCCTACCAGGCGGGCAGTCTGGTCGTGGACATGTACCAGGCCAAGCGGAACTACGCCAACGCCGTCCTCTGGAAGGGCGCGGACGCCTCCGCCTCCGGCTTCCCCGACCTCTACTCCGAGTCCGTCTCCAACTTCCCCGAGATGCGCGGCTTTGACTGCACACCCATCACCGTAGTGGGCGCCTTCGAGGGGAGCCTCACCAACCTGACCACGGTGTCTGCCACCTCCCAGAGCACCGGCTCCGGCAGCATCGCGATTCTCTCCAACAATGGTACCGAGACGGTCCGCGCCGTCAACACCCTGCTGGCTGCGGGCAAGTCCGTGGGTATGATTACCGAGGGCAGCGATAAGGGCGACTTTGTCCTCAGCGCCGCCGACTACCGGTCCGTATCCAGCGACTACACACTGGTGGCAGCCTTCACCGACACCATGCCCACCGCCTATGAGATTCAGGAGCCCACCCTCTTCCTGACTGGGCGCTACGCTCCCTTTGGAAACTATCAGATCTCCAGCGGATATTACGCACAGTGGTTCTCCGAGGGCTATGGCTTCATTGATTACACCAATGTCCACAGCAACGGCACCTCCAACTACGACGTGATGGCCTATGACAAGCAGTTGGGCTTCCAGATCACCAGCAATCCCGCCGAGGCGGATGTGATCGTCGGCTCCGTGGCGCTGAACAGCGGCTCCTACGGGAGCGCCGCTGTGACCGCCGTAAAATCGGGCACCCCTTACATCGCCACCGGCACCAGTCCCCTGAGCTATATCAGCCGCAATCTTCTCTCCGGCCTGAGCTACTCCTCTCTCGGCATGGAGGCGCTGCACACCGTCGCCTATCCCAGCGACAGCCTGACCACCGCCAGCCAGGCGGCGGACGGCGACTATGTGATCTACACCTACAACTGCGGCGTGATCACCGCGCTGCCTGCGGGCGCGGAGGTCCTGATCCAGGCTGCTGACGAGGACAGCTTCCTTGCCGGCTGCTGCCTGAACGACGACGGGATCACTCTGGATGGCTTTGTGGAGGCCTTCGCCGTCGAGAGTGACGGCATGGACCTCACCGTCTTTGCAAACTCCACCGTCAACCGTGCTCATCAGCAGGACGACTACCTCTTTGTGACCAATACCATTTACAGCAAGTGCCTGAGCGATGAGCCGATGACGATCGCCCTCGTCGATGACAGCGATGACGACGACAGCGGTTCCGGTTCCGGCTCCTCCAGCGGAACGACGACCCCAACCACACCGACCACCCCGGAAAGCCCCGCCGAGAGCACTGATGCGGGGGACTTCACCGACGTAGAGGGCCACTGGGCCTCCGAGAGCATCGCCTACGTGGTGGAAAAAGGTCTGATGAACGGCACCTCCACAACGACATTCTCCCCCGACATGACGCTGTCTAGGGCCATGCTGGTCACCATCCTGTTTCGGGAGAGCGGGGACGCGGCAGAGCCATTGGTGAGCTTCGATGATGTCGGCACGGATGTTTGGTACAGCGAGGCAGTGTCCTGGGCCTCGGGCAACGGTATTGTCAAAGGTTATGGAAACGGGCTCTTTGGACCGAATGACTCGATTACCAGGGAGCAAATGGCCACGGTTCTCTGCCGTTACGCTGCCCTGAAAGGTATGGACATTTCCAGCGCTGGCAGTTTGGAGGCCTTTTCGGACAGCGCGCAGACCTCCGATTGGGCACTGGCATCCATGGCGTGGGCCGTTGGGACGGGAACTCTCATCGGTAAAGACAGCGGACGGCTGGACCCTGCCGGCGTCGTGACCCGTGCGGAAGCCGCCGTGATGCTCCAAAGGTTCTGTGAATGGGCCGCCTGACGGAAAAAACAGGGAAATATCCTGCCGCAGGGTACGGATTTCAGGGCAGAAACAAAAATTGACACACTAAAAAAGTTGGAGGTGGATCGCCTGACTCGGCGGTCCACCTCCAACTTAATAAAAAATATTCCTCAGCGTCCTATTTTGCAGCAAGGGTATCCGTCTTCAGGCCGGGCGCTCATCCCGATAGATGCACCAACTGTCCCTGCCCCGACGCTTGGACTGATAGAGGGCGTGGTCGGCGCGCTGGTAGAGAACCTCAAAGGTCTGTCCATGCGCGGGACAAAGCGAAGCTCCCACGCTGCAGGTAATATGGATCTGGGGGAATTCGGGAATCTGGAGACGGTGGAACTGGAGCCGTAGCCGCTCCAGGTTCCGCTCCACCGCACCCGGGTCCCGGATATCCCGCATAAGGACCATGAATTCGTCGCCCCCCATGCGGCCGATAATATCCCCCTGCCGGAAGTGGCTCTGCAAGATCGCGGCGGCTTGGCGGAGGACTTCATCCCCGACCTGGTGTCCCCAGGTGTCGTTGACATGCTTGAAGTGATCCAGATCCAGCATCAGAAGAGCGCCGTTGCATCCCCCGTCCGCCAGCCAGTCGGTGATGGATTCCCGGGTACCGGCCTGATTCATCAGGCCGGTGAGAGGGTCGCTCTGGGCGCGTCGGAGCAGGGCACGCCGCTCCAGGAAGCTGCTCCTGAGCAGATACCACAGCAGAACTGCCATTCCCACCAGGAAGGCGGCGGTGAGGATCACCTCGTATTGATGGATGAAGCGGTAATCCTCCAGCGCCTGGTCGGTGGAGACGACGTAGCACGTCATCCAGCCGTTCCCCATCCCGGACGGCTCGTAGACCAGATAGCGGAGATCACTGCCGCGGGAGAGAAGAGAGTAGCCGCTTGTTCCGGACTGGAAATCGGCCCTGATCTGCTCCATGGAGTTGCCTGAGTGCACCTCCATACGGCTATAGTACTGAAAAAAGTCGGAATTTTCCTCTATGGAGATCCCGGGGTCAATGGAGACCATGCTGCCCTCTGTGGTGACGATAAAGGAATATCCGGTGCCGGAGTAGAGAAATTGGCTGAGGCTGCCCAGGTCATAGGCACCGCCCAGCACACCCAGAACGCGGTGGGCGTGATCCCGGACCGGCACGGCCAGCACGACCTTATTGCTGCCGTCCACAGAGCTCTCCAAGGGATCGCTGACTGCGCGATGCCCTGCCAGCGCCTGCTGGAAATAGGCCCTCTGGCCCACATGGGTGACAGCGTCATCGCTGGAATAGCCGGTGCCATCCGGCGTGATCAGCATCGTACGGGAGAATTCTCCGCCCCGTATGGCGGAGTGGAGCAGGTCGAGATTGTCTGAGGTGAGCAGCGACTCCTGCCGCCCCATATGGTCGGCCAGAGATTCGAGCGTGGAAAACTGGATGTCCAGCATGGAACGGAAGTGATAGCACTGCCTCTGCACATTGGAGCGCAGGGACTGGAGCGTGTTTTTCTCAATCGCATTGCCGACCTGCCAGAAAAAAAGACCTAGGCAAACGGCCAGATAACAGAGGAAGAGGATCAGAACAGGCAGGTAGCGGATCAGTCCGCGCCGGCGAGCGTCTTTCAAAACAAGCCCTCCCCACATGATGATATGTGCCGCACTTTTCTGATAAGAATTGTCAATATTATACCATATATATCCGCACATGGGAATCGAGATTATCGCAAAGATCATAGAATAATCTACAGAATCCCCGTTTCCGTCGGAGAGGGGGAAGAAAAAAGGAAACGTTGAAATCCAAAGATTTCAACGTTTCCTTTTTTGGTGGAGATAAGCGGGATCGAACCGCTGACCTCTTGAATGCCATTCAAGCGCTCTCCCAGCTGAGCTATACCCCCGAACCGCTGTCTATACGGACCAATGACCCGTGACAGCGAAATACATTTTAATATATCAAAAGAAAAATGTCAATACAAAATTTCCTGCCTGCCGAAATTTTTTGAAGGATGTCTCAGAGGCAGGCCATGTCCGACCGCTGAGGGGCTCCGGGTGAACGGCAACATCACTCTTTGGCCGCGGGCGTTTCTCCGATATATACCTGAGGTTCCATATTGACCTTGATACGGTACTTTTTCAGCTTGTATTGCAGGGTCCGGCGGGAGACCCCAAGCTGCTCGGCGGCCAGGCTCCGATTGCCGCCGCTGCGGTAGAGGGCGGACACGATGTCGTTCAGCTCCTTCTCTTCCGACTGGGAGAGTGACAGGCTGCTGGCTTTGGGTTTGCGGTCAAGCCGGCTCAAATTGGCGTCGGCTCCGAACATCTCCGGCGGAATGGTGTGTATCTCTCCGGAAAAATCGCTGCTGGTAATGACCAACCGCTCGATGAAGTTTTTCAGCTCCCGGACATTGCCGGGCCAGTCATAATGCTCCAGCGTCTGGTAGGCGGTGGGGGAGAGGGTCTTGGTTTTCCCATATCGCTTGAAGGCGCGGGAAAGAAAGTGCTTGCACAGCGGAATGATATCTCCTGTGCGCTCCCGCAGGGGAGGAATGGTCAGCGGCATGACGTTCAGACGGTAATAGAGGTCCACCCGGAAGGCACCGTCCTGGATGCAGGTGGTCAGGTCGGCATTCGTGGCGGCGATGATACGGAAGTCGATGTTTTTCCCCTTCAGCGCGCCGATCCGCTTCACCTGCTGGGTCTCTAGTACGCGGAGCAGCTTGCCCTGGAGCGCCAAGGGCATAGAGTTTATCTCGTCCAGAAAAAGGGTCCCGCCGTCGGCGATCTCGATGAGGCCCCGCTTGCCGGAGGCGTTTGCACCGGTAAAGGCCCCCTTCTCATAGCCGAAGAGCTCGGCTTCCAGCAGATGCTCCGGCAGGGAAGCACAGTCCACGACCACCATGTCGCTCTCCCAGCGGGAGCTGTTGTTGTGGATGAAATTGGCCAGGACCTCCTTGCCGGTACCGGATTCACCCGTGATCAGAACGGGAACATCCGTGGCGGCGATCACTTTTGCGGTGTCGAGCAGCCGCTGCATCTCCCCGCTGCCATAAATGACCTGCGCCTGATACTTTTTGGAGGGGCTCATATCGTAGGTGATGTTGGACTCCTGCTGGGCGGCGCTGTACTTGGCGTGAAAATCGTTGAGATCCACAAAGGTGCTGACGACATTGGCAATATTTCCGAATTCATCAAGGATGGGAATGGCGGTGACCAGTTTGTCATAGCTGCTGTCGTCACGGCCGTGATAGGTGTGCTGGATGGCAGTGGCCGGCCGCTTGGTCTTTACCGCCTTGTCGAACAGGCAGATGTTGCTCACCTTGGAGTGATAGATGTCATAGGTGTTGAAGCGCTGGAAGTCCTCGTACGTGTAATAGCTGAATTTGAGATGGGTCGCGTTGACGAACTGGACCCAGCCATCCTTGTCGTAGACCACAATGCCGACATCTACATTGTCCAGCAGGCTCTTGTCAAAAGAGAACGGCAATTGGAGGTACCCCCTTTTCAGAATTGCGGCGAATGACACGGCACTACCCAAAAGTATACGAGCAGATGTGGTTAAAATCAACAAAAACTTTATTTGCAGTGAGACGGAACAGGGAATAAATTTAATTTTTGCGCAGAAGGTGCAAGAATTGGTTGCACTTACTGCGCAAAGAAAGAGACTGCCAAGAAAAAACGATTGCGCATTGTGTGCAATTCAAAGAAAAAAGCGGCAATAAATGGAGGAAAATGGGTTAAATTTTAGGAAAAAACGGCAAAAAAGGGGCAAAATAAACTAAAACAGCAATAATAAAGTTGGCATGAGTTTTGCAGTAAGAAAAAAGACAGAGGGGACACGACTGTGAAAGGCGGCGCGGCCCTGCGAAGGGAGGAGGAGAGGCACCCTATCGGAAATGTATGACCCCAAGAAAGAGAGCATGGAAAAGAGATTTGGATTGGAAAGGAAGTGTAGGTAATATGTCTATCCAGGAAAGCAAGGCAGAAAAAATGCTGGGCATCTTTTTTGCCGTCTTGGGTATTCTGCTGATTGTCGCCATCATTCCCTGGCAGATCGCATCGGTCCAGACAGAGTGGTACAACGCCCCCCGGTTTTTCCCCTATGTGATTTCCGGGCTCATGGTGCTTTTAGGCGTTCTTCTGTTCATATCCGGTGTCAAGAAAAAGAACATGGAGGATCAGGAGACTTACAGCATCTCCAAGAACGGGCTGATGTCCGTAGTTGTCACGCTGCTCCTGATCTGCATCTATGTGGGCGCGCTCCATTTCATCCCCTATCTGCCCTGCACCATCGTGGCACTAGGGGCGCTGATGTGGTTCTTTGGCCAGCGGGATCTCCGCAAGCTCATCCCCATTGCGGTCATTCTGCCCGTCATTGTCTACTTCGGATTCACCGAGCTGCTCAAGCTGAGACTGCCGTAAGAAGGGAGGAACCACATCTATTATGGATCTATTTGCACTAATGGGCCAGGCATTCCTTTCGGTCCTTGCCCCGGAAAACCTGCTCTACTTGGTGGGCGGTGTTATCATTGGCCTGATCATGGGCGCCATTCCTGGCCTTACCGCTACCATGGCCATCGCCCTGATCATTCCGTTTACGTATTATCTCACCCCCACCCAGTCCCTCATCATGCTGCTGGCCGCCTATAACGCCGGCACCTTCGGCGGCTCTATGTCGGCCATCCTCATCGGCACCCCCGGTACCCCTGCCGCCGCCGCCACCGTGGCCGACGGCTATGCACTGGGGAAACAGGGGAAAGCGGGGAAGGCCATTAAGACGGCGCTTTTCTCTTCGGCTTTCGGATGCCTCTTCTCCAGCATCGTGCTGATGTTCGTGGCCCAGCCCATCGCCAAATATGCCCTGAACTTCGGTCCTGCTGAGTATACGATTCTGATGCTCTTCGCTCTCACGATTATCGCTTCGGCGGCGGGCAAGTCAATGATCAAGGGCCTGCTGGGCGGCTGTCTGGGCCTCCTCTTCGGCTGCATCGGTCTGGATCAGGGCTTTACCACGCCCCGCCTGACCTTCGGTATTCTGAAGCTGACCTCCGGCATTGACCTGGTGGTCATGATGATCGGTATTTTGGCTATGTCCCAGATCCTCCACTCCGTGGAGAGCACCGGACTGGGCAACGCCCGACCCAACCTGCCGCCCCCCGCCTGTAAAGATGACGATCGTATGACCCTGAAGGAGGCAAAATCCTTCCTGCCCCACTGGCTGCGGTCCTCCGCGCTGGGCTGCGGCATCGGCGCCCTGCCGGGCCTTGGGCCCGCGCTGGCCTGCTACATCGGCTATGACGTGGGCAAAAAGTTCTCCAAGCATCCCGAGAAATTCGGAAAGGGTTCTACCGAGGGCGTGGCCTGTGCCGAGTCGGCCAACAACGCCGTCTGCGGCGCCAACATGATTCCCCTGCTGGCATTGGGTGTCCCTGGAGACACCGGCGCCGCCATCCTCATGGGCGCGTTCATGGTGCAGGGTTTGACGCCGGGCCCCCTGGTATTCATGGAATCTCCCGACACGGTGTATAACGTCTACGCCGGACTGATCCTCTGCAATATCGCGCTGGTGGTGGTTGCACTGCTGACATGGCGCGGGTTCAAGGCGATCTGCTCCGTGAGCACCTCCATCATTTTCCCCTGTGTCTGCCTGTTCTGTGTGGTGGGCGTGTATGCCCTGAGCAGCAGCCTGGTGGATGTGTGGGTCATGCTGTTCTTCTCTGTGGTAGGCTATATCCTCACGAAGTTCAAGTTCCCGCTGCCCACTGTGATCATCGGCTTTATCCTCTCACCCCTCTTTGAGAAAAACTTCCGTCGGGCGCTGGTCCTTGGCCATGGCGACCCCGCCATGTTCTTCTCCTCCCCTCTGTGCATTGCCTTCTGGGCGGTCACCATCGTTGCTGTGGCTCTGATCCTCCGTGGCAAGCGGAAGGACAAGAATCTCCAGGACGGCCTGTAAGCCGGCGGAGACAGAATGAAGTTATTTTTGACCGTAAGGGAGAATCATTGATGAAAAGCAAAAAACTCATTATCACCGCGGCGCTCTGTGGGGCGGGCACCATGAAATCCCAGACGCCCTATGTGCCCGTCACACCCGAGGAGA
>ERZ857503.634-NODE-634-length-25421-cov-3.710636_pt1 | contig 25421 bp, 13 predicted proteins | sample MGYA00519766_ERZ857503 | MGnify/ENA primary metagenome ERZ857503 (study PRJEB31778, sample SAMEA3449345) | human gut metagenome | biome: human gut; feature: human-associated habitat; material: faeces | place: United Kingdom | collected 2010/2012 ...
ACGACATTCCGCAAGCCCTGCGCGACCTCTACGCCTCGAAAGCCTACGGCCGCTGGGGCACCCAGATCGAAGGCCGGCGCACGGTCCCCGTCTGTTTCCTCGCCACGAACCAGACCACGGGCGGCAACTCGGGTTCGCCCGTGCTGAACGGGCGCGGCGAACTCATCGGCGTCAACTTCGACCGCACGTGGCGCTCGACGATGAGCGATCTGGAGTTCGATCCCGAGATTTGCCGCAACATCGCCGTCGACATCCGCTACGTGCTCTTCGTCATCGACCGCGTGGGAGGCGCGGGCTATCTGCTCGACGAGATGACGCTGCGGAAGTAGCGGCCGCCGAAAGGCGTCTGCGACCGACGAAAAAAGAGATTCGGCCGGGGAGGCTCTGCACCCGATACGGACAGAATCCGCACGGAATGAAGCGAGAAATCCGATTTTTTTCACCGGATATTTTGCAGAAACCGAAATAGTATCTATATTTGCACTCCCGAAGTCCGTATTCGGGAACGCAAGCCCAGGTGGTGAAATTGGTAGACACGCTACTTTGAGGGGGTAGTGAACGTTTAGTTCGTGCAAGTTCGAGTCTTGTCCTGGGCACAAAGAAAAGGGCGACTGATTTATAATCGGTCGCTCTTTTTTCATTTTCCTTCCTCCACAAACGGGCTCCCTTCTCCCATCTGAAACCGTATATATTCACCGGGGCTCGAGATAAATCGGAATGCTTCGGACGCCAGATTCCGATTTTAAGGTTTTTCAACCGGATTCAGTTACAATCAACCCATCATCCAATTTGTTTGGTTTCAAATTAAAAGCAGGTCCGAAATTGACCGGCTGTTTAAAGCAAATTCCATTCCAAAAACACTATATTTGTGACGTATCAAAATATTCATTTCACTCATTTTTCACATTTTTTAAATTATCAACATGCGAAAACTTTTACTACTAACGGCCATCCTGTGCCTGTCATTATCGCAGACGCCGGCAGACGCCATGGCGGCCTCCAAATCCCGGAAAAAGGCCAAGACCGAAAAGACGGACACCGTGGCAAAGAAAAAGGTCTCCAAGTACGACAAGACCTTCGTGAAGGACAAAAGCAATGTGACGGCCCGGGCCGAAGGCGGGTTCATGACCCTGCACAAGTCCAAGGGCAAACTCTACATCGAACTGCCCGTGAAGAACATGGGCCGCGAAATGCTGATCGCATCGACGATCTCGGAAGCCAGCGACCCCGACCTTGGATCGATCGGCTACAAACCCCAACCTCCGATGCATGTACGGTTCAACCTGATCGACAGCACGGTCTACATGAGCGAGGTCAGCGTGCTGCCCGACTTCGACAAGTCGAACGAGCAGATGGCCCACGCCGTCAAGCTCAGCTCGATGGACCCGATCCTGAACGCGTACAAGATCGTCTGCTTCAACAACGATTCGACGGCGGTGGTCTTCGATGCATCCAACCTCTTCACGTCGAATTATGAGCCGCTGGCGCCGATCAAAAGCGGCTCGATGGGCGGCATCAACATCACGGCGTCGTTCAACAGCAGCGGCACCGCCCTCAGGGAAATCAAAGCCTTCAAGGACAACGTCAGCATCAAATCCATGCTCTCCTACACGGTATCGGCCAACCTGATGCAGTTGGTCCTGCTGAAGAAGAACGACCCGTTCACGGTGGGCGTGACGCGGAGCATCATGATGCTCCCCGAAAAGAAGATGCGTCCGCGCGTGGCAGACTCTCGTGTCGGAATCTTTCTCTCCGGCCGCACCGACCTCAACCCCGACGCCGACCAGATCGCCCGCTACTCGGTGATCCACCGTTGGAACATCCAGCCTTCGGATTCGGCAGCTTGGGCTCGCGGCGAACTGGTAGAACCCGTGAAACCGATCGTCTTCTACCTCGACGACGCATTCCCCGCCCTGTGGCGCGAACCGGCCAAAGAAGGCATCGAACGCTGGAACAAGGCCTTTGAAAAAATCGGCTTCAAGAATGTCGTGCAGGTCCGCGATTTCCCGAAGAACGACCCCGAATTCGATCCGGACAACCTGAAATACTCGTGTATCCGCTTCGTCCCGGCACAGATCTCCAATGCGATGGGGCCCTCGTGGGTCGATCCCTCGTCGGGTGAGATTATCAACGCTTCGATCATCGTATACAACGACATTATCAAGCTGATCAACAACTGGCGTTTCTGCCAGACCGCACAGATCGATCCCCGCGTACGCTCGAAGCGGATGCCCGACGACGTCGTCCGCGAATCGGTCGCTTACGTCCTCGCACACGAAGCAGGTCACTGTCTGGGCTTCATGCACAACATGGCGGCTTCAGCGGCATACCCCGTCGACTCGCTCCGCAGCGCAACCTTCACACAGAAGAACGGCACAACACCCTCCATCATGGACTATGCCCGTTTCAACTACGTCGCACAACCCGGGGACAAGGGTGTAAAACTGACGCCTCCCGATCTGGGTGTCTACGACGATTTCCTCGTTCAGTACGCCTACAAGCCCATCGATGCCAAGGATGCCAAAGAAGAGGCCAAGACCCTTGAGAAGTGGGTCGACGAGAAGGCCGGCGATCCCCGGTTCCGCTACGGCCGCCAGCAGGTGATCCAGCGTTACGATCCGAGCGCCATCGAGGAAGACCTCGGCGACGATCCGATCAAAGCCGCCGAATACGGCACGAAGAACCTGAAATACATCCTGACCCATTTCAACGAGTGGATGCCCGATGCAACGGACCCCGACGCCACGCTGCGCACCGCCCGTTACGAAGAGCTGGCCAAGCAGTACAACCGCTATATCCGCGCCGTGATGCTCAACATCGGCGGCATTTACCTGTCCGAGGTAAAGGCGGGCACCCCCGGCAAGAACGTGGTTCCCGTAGACAAGAAGCGTCAGCGTGCCGCCCTGCAATGGGTATTGAAGCAGCTCAAGGAGTGCGACTGGATCGCCGACCGCGACCTGACCGACCGGTTCTCGCTGCGTGTCGAGCTTCCGCCGATCTTCCAGTATTACACGGCTCTGGAATTCTACGACACCTACAAGAACGTGATCCTCTCGTCGCATGTAGCCAAATCACCCAAGGATGCCTACACAATCCGGAACTGGGCCGACGACATGTACGAAGGAATCTGGGAAAGCGCAATTAAACGCCGTCAGCCGACCGCCGGAGACCGTATCATGCAAAACCTTTATGCCAGTTTCCTGACCTCGGCCGTTACGAAGAAGACCTCGCTTACCAAGGTCAGCACGGGCAGTTTCACCGGTGACAATGCGTTTATGCCTTCGGTCGACGATATCGTGGCATTCGGGCTGGACGAAAGCGGAGTCATCGCCAAGAACGTCGACCTGCTGCGCAACCTCGAGGTCGAAAACGGACACGGATATGTAGCCTCCCAAGTGCTGACCGACTTCGGCAAACCCGGCTACGGCTGGCAGTACCGCGTCAACCTGCGATCGATCGATGAGTCGAAAACCGTTTTCTACGGAGAGACCCAGCGGATCGCACGCCTGCTCAAGGCCTGCATTCCCGCCTCGACAGGTGATGCACGCACCCACTATCAGGCGATTCTCTATCAACTGGAAACAGCACTGAAAAAGGATTAATTCATCATCTGCCACAACCCGCAAATCATGAAAACCAACATATGTACGGCATTTAACGCATTGCTCGTGCTCCTGCTCTGCATGACTGTTCCGAGCATGGGGGGGGGAAATGCGTATGCCCAAAGTAAAATATCCGGCGGTGAGCAGCTTCAAAAGCGCGTCTCGCTGCAGGTTACCAATGCTCCGGTATCCAAAGTCTTCGCACAAATAGAGGCCAAAAGCGGAGTTCACATCATCTTCAACGCATCCGAAGTCGACAAATTGCCGCCTGTAACCCGGTCATTCAACAACATGACCATCTCTCGGGTTCTGGATGTCTGTCTGGCCAACAGCAATCTCTCTTATTCCGTCGTCAACAAGAACATCGTCATCCGCGCCGAAGGCAAGAGCCTCGAACGCATCACCGTATTCGGAACGATCCTCGACGAAAACAACCTGCCGCTGCCGGGCGCCAACGTCGTGCTTAAAGGCACGAACATAGGTGTATCGACCGACACGAAAGGCAACTACTCCATCTCTTTCGGACGCCGTCCCGGTAAGGAGAACGTGCTGCTATACTCGTTCATCGGCATGAAACCGGAGGAGAGGAGCGTCAACGGCTCGAGCAACCTGAACGTCACGCTGAAAAACGACTCCGAGATCGAAGAGGTCGTCGTCAACGGTTTCTACACCCAGTCCAAAAGCACCTTCACCGGCGCCTCGACCACCATCAAGGGAGAAGAGCTGATCGCACTCTCGCCGACGAACCTCATCGCCGGCATCGCCGCCGTGACTCCGGGCATGGTTATGGTCGAGAACAACGCTCAGGGCTCCAACCCCAATGCCATCCCGTCGCTGCTGATCCGCGGCGCCAACTCGCTGATAACCAACGAAAGCGAAGAAGGTGTCAACAACCCGCTGATCGTCCTCGACGGCGTGGAAATCTCGATGGAGGAGCTTTATGACCTCGACCTGTTCGACATCGAACGCGTCGACGTCCTGAAAGATGCTTCGGCCACGATCCTCTACGGTGAGAAGGGCGCAAACGGCGTGATCGTCGTCGAGCGCAAACGCATCGAGGGGAACAAGGTCCGGCTGAGCTACAACTTCGTCCCGAAATTCAGCATCCCCGACCTTTCGTCGTTCAACCTGACCAATGCGGCGCAGAAGCTCGCCCTCGAGGAGCTGGCCGAGCTTTACAAAACGTCCGACGGGTCGATGGACAAAGCCTACGACTACAAGCTGCAGAACGTTCGCCGCGGCGTGAACACCGACTGGATCCACGCCCCGCTGCGCGTTCCGTTCAGCCATACGCACTCGCTGGCTCTGAGCGCCCGCGGCCAGAACGTGGATTATCGGGCGACCGCCAGTTTCTCGGACGACTACGGCGTAATGAAAGGCGACAACCGCCGCAAATACGGGCTGGGATTCCACATCGGCTACCACCTGCGTGACAAACTGACGATCGCCTTCAAGACGAACTTCTCGCTGACCGATTCGGAGAACTCGCCTTACGGCACATTCTCCGATTATGTCGCCCTGAATCCCTATGAACCGATCCGCGACGAAAACGGCGAATACATCCGCAACTACTATTTCAATCCTTACGACACCTCGTCGAGCAAGATGGCCAACCCGCTTTACGACGCCACGCTCTCGAGTTTCTCCAAGGCGCGCACGCAGGCAATGACCAATTCGCTGACAGCGCGGTGGAACATCACCAAGTATTTCTATGTGACCGGACAGGGCAGCATCTCGATCAACTCCGGATCGAACGATATATACACCTCGCCGGATGCCGCAAAGTACTCAGATATAAAAGACATTTCGCAAAAGGGCGAATACGCATATTCGAACCGCAACGGAAACACCTTCAGCGGCAAGCTCGTGCTCAACTACGGCAAGCCCATCGGCAAGGGCGGTTCGATGTTCCGCGTCAGCGGCGGTTCGAACATGCAGTACACCCGAAGCACCTCGGCACGGGCCGTCGGCATCGGATTCCTCAAGGACGAGCTGAGCGACATCTCCTTCGCCATGGGCTATCCCAAGAGCGGACATCCCAGCGGTACCGACCGTATCGCGACCGAAGTCGGATTCTTCATCAACGGCAACTTCAGCTTGCTGAACCGTTACTTCGTCGATGCCTCCTACCGCAGTTCGGGGTCCTCGCGCTTCGGTTCCGACAACAGCTTCGCACCTTTCTGGGCGGCGGGCATCGGATGGAACATCCACAATGAAAACTTCGCCAAGGACATTCCGTGGCTGAATACGCTGACACTCAAATACAGCGTCGGCTACAACGGCAGCGTGTCGTTCGACTATTACCAAGCGAAAACCATCTATTCCTACAAATCCGACTACCAGTATTACACCGGCATCGGAGCGGTTCCCGTCACCATGGGCAATCCGGCGCTGAAATGGCAGAAGAAACTCAACAACAACGTGGGCATCACGGCGGCGATGTTCGACAATCGGCTGAACCTGTCATTCGACTACTATTCGAACACGACCTACAACCTGCTGATGCCGATCAATCTCCCGCCCTCGGTGGGCGTTTCCTCGATGAACGTCAACTTCGGAAAGATCAACAACCGGGGATTCGACTTCGCGATCTCGGGTCAGATTTTCCGGACAAAAGACTGGTACTGGAGCATGACCGTCACGGGCGGTCACGTCATGGACCGCATCCGGGACATCTCGACGGTTCTGAAAAACACTTCGGTCGGCGACAGCAACGACGCCGTGAAGCCGAAACTGCTCTTTACCGAAGGCGGTTCGCAATTCGACATCTATGCGGTCCGGTCCGCCGGCATCGACCCGGCAACCGGACAGGAGATCTTCATCAAGAAAAACGGGGAATACACCTATAAGTATCAGGGTGACGACCGCGTCGCCGTAGGCAACACGAATCCGATCCTCACCGGCTCATGGATGAATACGGTCCGTTACAAGGGTATTTCGCTCTCGATCAGCACGACCTACTCCTTCGGCAGCGACTTTTACAACACGACGCTCCAGAGCAAGGTCGAGAACATCGACCCCTACAAGAATGTCGATGCACGGGCCTATACCGACCGTTGGAAAAAACCGGGCGACCTCGTGCGTTATCTGGCCATCAACACCAAAAACGAGATGGTCAATTCGGAACGTTTCGTGGAGCGGAAAAACGAACTGTACATCTCGAACATCCAGTTGACGTATGAGTTTCAGGCCAAGTTCCTCAGCCGGATCGGTCTGAAGCGGCTCTGCGTGGGTATCGGCATGTCCGATATCGGGTATATTTCGTCGGTGAAATACGAACGCGGCACCTCCTATCCCTACTGCCGGTCGATCAACCTTATCTTCCGTCCCACCTTCTAATACGACGCTGCTATGAAAACATTGAAATACTACATTTTATGCGCGCTGGCACTCCCGCTGCTCGGCTGCTCCGATTTTCTGGACGTCAACCCCAAAGGCGAAGTCTTCGACAAGGACATGTTCGAATCGGCCGAAGGATATGAGGACGCCCTTTACGGCATCTATGCGGAACTGGGCTCCCAACAGTACCTGTACAGCGACTATATGTTCTGGATTCCCGAGGTGTTGAGCATCAACGTGACCCTGTCCGACAACGCGATGAGCAACATGGCCATCGGCGAATGGTCGAAGAGCACCGCCTCAAGCCTCCGCAATGACGTTTGGAAGACGGTTTACAAGACCATTAACCATATCAACAACATCGTTTCACACATCGAAAAGGGCGGCGACCATGAGTTTCCCCATACTCCCCTTTACAAAGGTGAAGCATTGGCCTTGCGTGCGCTGCTGCATTTCGACATGCTGCGCATGTACGGTGCCCCTATCTGGGCCGATGAGGCTTCGAAAGCCCGTGCCATCCCTTATGTTTCGAAGTATTCGTTCGACATCACGAAGTTCAGTTCGCTCGACGAAGCCTATGAAAAGATTATCGCCGACCTGAAAGAGGCTGAAAAATGCCTTGCCGAAGATGAAACGCTCGTAGAAACGGTCCGCACGAACGCCTCCAACGGCGGGTTCACCTCGTGCCGCATCATCCATATGAACCTCTATGCCGTGCAGGCCCTGCTGGCCCGCGTCTACTGGTCAAAAAACGATATGGCCAATGCCGCCATTTACGCAAAAAAGGTGATCGACAGCGGCAAGTTCGGATTCCGCCCGACTACAGCGTTCAACCAGCCGGACAACGGAACATTGGACCTTGACGAAACCATCTTCGGCATCTATTCCACGAAGTCACAGAAAGAGAATGCCAATAAGTACCAACTCAGCGGCGGATCAGCGGCCAGTTCCTTTACGCTGGCCACCGACTACCGGTCGCTCTATCTCGACGGCTCGTCCTCGTCCCAGACCGACTACCGTCTGGCTGCGTGGTTCGACGAAGGTTCGAATACGCTGCGCCGTCTGGTTAGCCCTACTTATTACACCAGCGACGAGCCTTCGTACTCGGGAAAATCCATTCTGGGCATCAACATGATCCGGATTCCCGAAATGTATTACATCATGGCCGAGGCCCTGCTCGAAAGCGACCCGGACACGGCGACTGACTATTTCGATGACGTCATCAAAACGCGCGGGCTGGACGCCTTGGGCGATCAGGGACGCACCGTAACGGCCGACGCCCTCTACATCGAGCGCCGCAAGGAGTTCTACGGCGAGGGACAGCAATGGTTCAACATGAAGAGGCTGGGCAAGGATATCGTGGCGACATCTACGATAACGCTCTCCGGGTCGGATGTCAACACCTATAAAATCCCGCTTCCGAAAGACGAAGAGGATAACCGCGAAGAATAACTTCAAAACAAAATCCATGAAAACACACATATCGTTACGCGTCGCTGCCGCAACAGCGCTGATCCTGACGCTGGCGGGCTGCAAGGACACTTGGCTGATGTATGACACCTCCCAGAAAGACCATCTCTATTTCGAAGTCACGTCGGCCCTGCCTCAGGTCTCCTTTTCACTGATCGAAGACCAACAGATAGAGTACAACGTCGCTGTCAAAATGATGGGCATGCCCGTCGACTACGACCGTACATTCTCAATCGAATACATCGGCGCCGATCCGGATGAAACGATTACCGTCGGCACAGAAAAGATTCCGGTCATCACGGCACGGTCCGGCACGGACTTCGAGATCGGCGCATTGACCCTGCCCGCCGGTGCAGTCGAGACATCGATTCCCCTGACGCTCCACCGGCAGGAGGTCATGAAGACCAAATATGCCTGTATCCGGTTCCGGATCGTCGAGGACGACGAGTTCCTGCCGCTGGCAGCAGATTCCACCGTCGTGAAGAAGATCAAAACCCCGCTGTTCAACCTGTATGTCAACGACGGTGATCCCACTTGTCCCGACTGGTGGGATGCTTCTGCCACCGGTTACGATCTTTTCGGATGGACACTCTATTTAGGCAGATTTTATCCGGAGAAGTTCCGCAAAATGCTCGATCTTTACCATCAGGTCGAAACGAAAAATCCCGTGTTTTATCAAGAATGCGTCGACCGCTACGGCGAGAACCTCGACAAGGAAGGGATTGCGAAGAATTTCATCCAACTGGAAAATCCGACCGTATGGGCATCCTATGTACTGATTCCGCTGTGCGAATATTACAAAACATATTATGCCGAGCATCCGGACGATCCCAACTACGAGGAAATCAAATCGTCCGGTTCGTCCGGCACATATTGGAAAGACCCGATCGCATTATTGAGATAACGGAAAAAACCGAATCATGATGAAACAGACAATCTATCGAACAGTTCTCCTCGGCATGGCATTCTGCACAACAGCCTGCTTCGATGCCGAAGACGAAAATTTCCGTACGCTGGAACCCATTTCATTCAACGAAGTATCGGCAACCATCGACGTTTCCCTTGGCGAAGAGCTCGTATACGACAAATTGCAGGTCGAAAGCGAATTGCCCGTTACCTACGAATGGGCTTACGGCAAGCCCAAGGCCTCCGACAAGGACGAATACGCCATGGAGAGTATCGAGGTAATCTCCGACAAGGCAGATATACGTTATACTTTCAACCGTATAGGCACATACCTGCTGCGTTTGAAAGTCGACAACGGAGAGTGTATCGTCTACAAATATTTTACGCTCAATGTCAACTCCGGACTGGATGAAGGCATCCTGATACTGAACAACGACGCCGAAGGGAACGGAACGCTGACCTTTATTAAAAAGCGGACCGAAGATGAGATAGCAGCAAACGAACAGGAGATCTATCCTGATATCTTCGCTTCGATCAACCCCGACAATCCGCTTAAAAAAGGGACTTCCATGTACATCTCGGACTATACCTCGAAAGAGATACAGTACACCTCGCTGCTCGTGGCGACCGCCGATGAGAGCGGAACCATTTACAAGCTCAATCCGAAAACGTTCGAACTCTATGCCATCAACCGGCTGGGAACGGAGTACGGAGCATCGTGCGTCGAATTCGCAGGAGAAGCTACAAATGCAGCGGCCTATTATGTACTCATCCGCGGGAATAACGGCCATACCTATCGTTACGACCTTTTTGCCGACATCATCGGTGAACGGCCCGATGCTGTGGAGGCCGGTCTGGTGAACCACGCCACAACGCTCGTCTACCGCACTTCGGCAACGGGAAAGCCCAATCGGAAACCCGTACTCTACAACGCAACGACCTTATTCCAACCCGGTTCCGGCAAAATCACCTCGCGATCTCTGTCCGGATACGACATCGTCAATCTGTGTCCGGCCAGTCTGAAAAACCTGACCTATGTGCTTTTCCGGTCGCAGACCGATCCCAAATCGTACTGCATCAAATCGACGACCAGCGCCCTTGGGACATTCAAGGACGTAACGACCTTCACGGCCGATGCAATCAACATGGACGAGAATTCGATTATGGTGAACAGCAAGAATTCGAGCGACGTTTATTACTCCTACGGCAACAAGATCTACCGCTGGAGCCTGACATCCGCACCTCCCATAACCGCGAAACTGACCTTGCCGGACGGCGAGATCATCCGCTCCATGGCGACGAACTTCATGGGCGATTTCGGGGACGACACGCAGGAAACGCTGCTCTATGTGGCGACTTACAATCCCGACCGGGCCGGAGAACTCAAAGGAAGCCTTTATATCTTCCAGTTCTCCGACGACACCCTCGTCAAAAAGTACGAGGGTATCTGCAACGACCCGGTGCAGGTGATGTACAAGTACCGTATTTCGTAACAACCCTGCAAATCAAAGAGGGAGCTTTGGTAAAGCTCCCTCTTTTTACCTCCATGCTATTAACGACCAAATCGATACATTATATATGCAGACAGCTTAGTAACTGGACATAATGGAGTTAGAAAACAATATGCAATGGTCCCAAACTAGCAAATGGCAGAACTTACCTCTGGAAAGATGATTACAATTCAACTAAAGCATATGATGCAGAGCCCATTACTTCCGTCATTTTACCCATGAGCCGGCTTGCCGAATAATCGGCAACCGTAAATATCAAAACCGCAGATAGTTTCACAGGTCTATTTTTACTGTTTATCCCTCTTCGGCAATTTGAGTTGTTCCGGAAATGGAATAACCTTATTCTCTTTCATCCATTCCTTATAGTCAGCCAAAAGTTCTTCCATCTTTTGAAGATTCCGAGCCGAAAGGTCTTCGATCTCCACACCTCCGTGCCTGGTCAGATCATACAATCTCCATTGCTGGCTTGAATTATCAAGCACCATCTTCCAATTGCCCTTCAGTATAGCGCATTTTCCTCTGTGTTCCCAACAGATATAGTCATGTATCGGCTTATCGCCTCCTTCCAACAGCGATTTCATGCTGACACCATCCAAATCCTGCATTTTTTGTCCACCCATATACGTCAATTTCTTCGTGGACGTAAGATCCAGCAAGGTGGGCAGAACATCTATTACATGCGCCGCCGACCTGTTGAATCCGCCTTGCTGCTTCACTACCTGCGGATAGCGCACGATCAATGGTACATTTACTCCGCCATTAAAGCTCGAGCTTTTATATTTCCAATGCGGCGTGGCGCTTACATTCGCCCAAGGTGCTTTGTAAACGATCGTTGATCCGGCTACCGTCGGGGGTGCATCCTTATCCACCCCCTTGATATATACTTTTGCACGCTCTTCAGCACACGAACCATTGTCCGACATAAACATTATAATCGTATCGTCCAGCACTCCTTGTTTCTCGAGCGCTTCGATCACCTGTCCGACCCCCTGATCAACGACATCTATCATGGCAGCGTATATCTCCATACGGCCTGCCCATTTCTTTTTCTCCTCAGCCGAAAGAACGTCCCATTTCCACCGGCCAGCTTTTTCATCAGGTTGGGAAAGAACCGCGTCCTCAGATAATACACCCATTCTTTTCATCCGCTCAAATCGTTCCTTCCTTATCACATCCCACCCCCGGTCATATCGGCCTTTATACTTATCGATATCTTTCTGCGGAGCCTGCAACGGCCAATGCGGCGCATTGTATGCCAGATACATCAGAAAAGGCGCGTCTCTGATCTCATTGATGAATTCCACGGCTTTCTCCGTAACAGCGTGGGTCATATAATAGCCCTCCGGAGCTTTCCACGGCTCGTTATCCATGTACATCCCTAACGGCTCATAGTAATCCGTAGCACCCCCTATCATCGTAAATCCTTTGTCGAAACCCCGTTCGACCGGTTTTTGCCCTTCATCCTGTCCTACATGCCATTTACCGCTCTGGTAGGTGTAATATCCCGCATTCTTAAATATCTCGGCGACAGTTGCACAATCGTGCCTGAGATAATTCTGGTACTCCTTCACCGTGGTTTCGAGCCCCATATTTCCGATACCCGCGTTGGTCGGATACAAACCGGTCAATAGGGACGCCCTCGTCGGTGCACTCATCGGATTGCTGTAAAACTGGGTAAACCTTACACCCTGCTCAGCCAGTTTATCGATATTGGGAGTTGAAATCTCCCCGCCGAAACACCCGAGGTCGGAATACCCCATATCATCCACTACGATTATCAGAATGTTCGGTTTTGTAGCGGCCGTCGCAGACGAAACCAGTGCGAGAGCCCCGATAGCAGGAATAACAGCTTTGTTTTTCATACTCATTTATTTTGCGTGTGAACGTTTCGAAACGAAGAGCGCGAGGACGAACGACAGGGCCGAGGCGGCGATCCAGAAAATGATGGCCGTGTCGAAATCGTAGGTCGTGACGCCGTCGACGACCGTCTTGCCCGAGTTGATGAGCCATCCGCTGACGATGTCCTGCAACCCGGCGCCGACGTAACTGGCCATTCCGACGATACCCAGTGCGGCACCCGTGGCTTCGCGCGGCACGATGTCGATGGCCATGAGTCCGCCGAGGAAGCAGATCAGCACCCCGATGGCCATGCCGAAGAGCACCATGCTCAGCAGGTTGACGAACATGCTGTCGCCCGAGTAGAGGAACAGGCACAGAGCGATGGTGTTCAGCACGCCGAATCCGAATGCCAGCACGTTGCGGCGTCCGTGAAACAGCGTGTCGGACAACCATCCCGAAAAGACCGTTCCGACGATCCCCAGCAGGGCGTTGACCGAGATGACCTGCGTGGCCGTGGCCAGCGAATATCCCTTGACCTCTTGCAGGAACAGCACGCCCCAGCCGTTGATGGCGTAGCGCGAAACGTACATGAAGGCGCTCGACAGCGCCAGCACCCAGACGAAGGGGTTGCGGATGACCGAACGCTGGAGCTCGGAGGTGGACTCGTGGTCGTGGCTCTGTTCGGGAGACTCCTCGCCGGTCAGCACCTCGATCGGGGGCAGCCCCTTCGATTCGGGGGTGTCGTGCAGCAGGAAGACGATCACCAGCACGCCCAGTACCCCGGCCACCGACGACCCGACGAAGCCCCACTGCCAGCCGAAGATGCCGACGACGGCCCCGACGAAGAGGAACGAGAGGAACTCGCCGAGGTTGTGGCTGGCACTGAAGAACCCGTAGTAGGTGCCGCGCTTGCTCAGGGGGTACCAGCGCGAGAGGGCGATGATCGCCGGGGGCGCGCCCATCGACTGCGACCAGCCGTTAACGCCCCACATCACGGCAAAGGCTACGAAGAGCGTCATGTTGCCGACCATGCCCCCGCCGTTGGCGAAGCCCAGCGCCCCGACCAGCAGGTTGGCGACGGCCGAGACGCACAGTCCCGCGGCCATGAAACGCTTGATGTTGCTGTGGTCGGAGAGGAATCCGTTGACGAATTTGCCGATAGCGTAGGCGAACAGCAGCGCCGAGCCGATGATGCCCAGCTGCGTGGCGTCGAGCGCCCCGCTCTCGAGGATCGGTTTCTTCACCACATTGAGGCTCGTGCGACAGACGTAATAGAGGCTGTAGCCGACCGTGCCGGCGATGAAGCTCTGGAAACGGAGCTTTTTGTAGAGTTTCATGCGCGCCGCGTCGTCACCCGTGAAGGGCGCCGAAGGAGCGCTTTTGCGAAAGTAGGAAAGAATCGGCATGAATATCTGTTTATGAAAATAAAGCCTGCACTGGAAAGTTGGGCCCAGTGCAGACTTATTCGGTTTATCTTAACGCTTTACAACACATATATCATCAAGGAACCAGCGCGTAAAGCTGCCTTCGGCCGCCTCGCTCGTGAAACGCAATTGCGTGGCGGAGGTCGCTCCGTTCACCAGGAATCGGAAATCCGAGAAACTCTGATAGTTCATACCCGATATTACCTTTGAAGTTTCGCCGTCGATTGTGCCACCACCGATTACTTCAACCTTGAAGCTGGTCATATCACCCTCCTTGTCGGCGGCATCAGCCATCATCGACCCTGTTTTATAGGCCATTGCTTTCAGCGTTACCTCAATATCCGTCGCTTCGGTCAACGCCGAGAGGGCAGGAGTGGTCAACTGACCGACTTGGCAGGAAAGGGCATTGGGCAGCGTTGCCTGGAACGGTGCATGGCCGATCTGGACGTAACCCGGGCGGGCACTCACGTTTTCTCCGGTCAATCCGCCTTTTTCCGCTTCGTTCCAAATCGAAATGTCATTGCCAGAGAAGACGTTCATATTGACCAGTTTATCACTTCCCAGCAAGTAATCTACACCGCCATAGATCCGATCGAAACCTTCGGTATAAATTGCTCCGGCGGGGAAAGTCGTCAAATCGGATGACGGTTGGTCGAGCACTATCGCAGCGTGCAGACGACCTTCGCCGCCTTCCGTAGCCTTCGTATCGCCGCCTATGCGGATGTCCTCTTTTTGCATGATGCGGATATAAAACGTAGAGCCTTTTCTAAGCGTTTCGTGCAGTGTCACCGGCACAGAAAAGAAATGCGGAACGTTGCGCTTGCCCGAAGGAATCAGCAGATCGCCGCATGTTTCCCATAGCGTGTTGTCGGTCGAACTCTGCACGGTATAGTTGCGCGGGGCATAATTCGTTCCCGTAACGCTGCATGAAAGCCACAATGTTCCGGAAACAGTCTCCGCAATCGGATAGGTTAACAATACATAGGGATAGGGATTTCCGGTATCCCACAGCTGGAGTGAGAAGATGTTGTCGAGTTTGTCGGCATTAACCCTAAACCGCACCCCGTTGTTATTGCCGTTCGACGAGGCCTTACTCCTATAAAAGGTCATCGTGACACCCGATCCGTCATTTGGCTCCACAATCTGTTTAGCAGGCGGTGCCGAGAGGAAATTCGTCCATGTCGATCCGTCAGACATCCGCATCGTATTATAGTACATGCCATCGGCATCCGAGGTTCCTTTGGCCTTGAACGAGAAGATGTATGGCAGTCGAATGCCAGCAGCGGCGCCGAAGCGATTCCCCGAAAGAGCGAAATCTCCAGCGGTGACGGGCAAAAGCACCACTTCGCCGTCAACCAGAGAGGCGATACCTGCCAGCTGACCGCTACCCGTCGGCACGGCAGTTCCGACGAACGCCGCACCCGACCATGTGTAAACCGCGTAACGTTCATTGTCTTCGTCTTGGAATTCCACGCGCCCATCCATCGTAGCGGTCAACTCCGTAGCTACCGCTTGCACGGTCTCTGTGGCGACATACATCGATTCGTAGGTCTTGGCAACATAATCGGCATGGGAGATGACAACTGGGCTGAGTTGTACATTCGAGGTTTCGGTCCGCACTATCACAGCATCGGCCGCGGGTTGCAATTCGAGTACTCCGTTCCCATCACGCGTCAGTACAGCACCCTTAACCGGAATTTCCAGTTCTTCACCGAAATCGTTCCACGAAAGTTCTTCCGTGCGGACGAGGATGCCCGAACCGGGTTCCTTGGCATCCTGTATGCCGAATACTCCGCCAGGCAGGTTTGCTCCAATGGCAGCCGTATTGACTATTGCGCAGATCTTTTTATCCTCCGTAATGGTATATTCGGGAGTTCCGACCGTCAGGTTCGAAGCCAATGAGCGCAGTTCGGCTATTGACAGATAGGAGCCGTGAGCGGACTGCTTCACGAAAACCGTCAGAGTTTGCGCCGGATCGTCGGTAGAGCGAATCGTCACTTCCGTTTCTCGAATAGTCGAGGTATTGGGCATAAGCGAAAGAACAATGTCAGCATTGCCCAAGCCCGTTTTAGGGGAAATCGTGAGCCATTGTGCGGCTTCGTCTTCGATGACGACCTGCCAATTGCAGTTGGCTTTGAGTGCAACCGTGAAATCCGACTCCATAGCAGGGGCGGCAATCTGCGTCTTATCGGTCCGAAGAGAGGACTTCGGAAGGTCTACATCCTTATTTACGCATGCCGCGGCCCATACCGCTACGAAAACCAGTACGAAAAAACGCCAGGCGTTTGAAAATATTTTGTTCATAACAGCACAGTCTTTAAATTTGGCATGTTTACTCTTTTTTGAGATCTACAAAAACAGGCAGATGGTCCGAAACGGTATAGACATCAATCTCCGAGAAAGTCGGTACGGCCGCTCCGAGTACTTCATAAGAAGCCTGATTGCCTGTGTAAACCAAAACGTAGTCGATGCGGGTGTTGCCCGTAGACATCGTGTAATCATTCGAGGTGATGATCTTCCAACTTTTGAGCAGTTCAACGAAAGCGGCCGATCCCGTTTTGTTCAGATTCAAGTCCCCAGCCAGATAGACTGGTTTGTCCGACGTCTGAAAGTGTTCTGCCGCATATTCATTCAACCGTGTGGCAGCCGCCGTACGGTTAACCTCTGATTTATGACAGAAGTGCGTAGCGATGAAGACGAAACGCTCGAATTCGGCTACAAGGGCGATGCGTGCTTCGGTTTGGTCGGGGTTCGGCAGGGAAAGTATTTCGGTCGAGAGTGGTTCTTCGCGAGAGAGAATCCCGTTACCGTACTGCCCTCCCCGCTGGTCGATGGCACGACCGAACGTGGCGTACATTCCCGTACGATTCGCCAGTTCCTGAATCTGCGAGACAGGATGCCAAGAGGTCTTTTCATCCAGTTCCTGAAGGGCAATGGCATCGGGTGCCACAAGGCTGATGACTTTGGCCGTCATGTCGTAGTGCGCCCGATCATAGGCCGGATTCTGTGTAATAGGCCCCTCACAGCGATGCGTATTGTAAGTTGCCAGGCGCAGGGAGTTATCCAGCCGGTCGTAACCATCGACATAAGGATTCGAACCGCCATTACCGGAAGCGAATCCGAGATCAAAATCAGAGTTATCCCCTTCCAGATCGTGGCAGGCGGATGCACCTACCGCCAAGCAGAATAACAAGGCTATCGTTTTCAATGTTTTCATTTCGATTCGTTTTTAGATTAGAAAGGCAGTCCGTCATTCCATCCGGGATTCTGTGAAATCGCGCCCTGCGTAAGCACCCGATCATCGGTCGGAATGGGGTAAAGATAATCGCGCTCTTCGTTCCAGGTACGTTGCTGTGTACTATGAGCCAAAACATTACCGCTCGTTTCTCCGCTCAGAACAATATCCAACCCTAATTTAAGGTAAAGTACGTCGGCGCTGTTTCCCGGAGCCTTCTCGGTATCGTATATGCAAACGTCAACCGACCCGTTCCCGTCAAGATCGTATTCGCCCGTGCCGGGAAAGTAAAGCCCTTCGATAGGCTTCTCGAAACGTTTGCCTTCTTTCCAACGCATAATGTCCCAGTAACGAAGTCCCTCCATCGGAGTTTCGAGCGTCCGCTCGCGGCGGATTTCCAGAATAACACCCTTGTTGGCTCCGGTCACGTTGGCATATCCCGTTTCGGATGAGGAGAGATAAGGATCAGGATTCGCATTCGCTTCTTCCATGTCGAGGTCGGGCAATCCGGCACGAGCACGCAACGGCCGGATCGTATTATCAAGGTCCGCCTGTTTCAATGTTCCCAATTCGGCCTTGGCTTCGGCATAGATCAACAGCACTTCGCCGAAGCGGTAGACGGGCATATCGCAGTCCGAAGAGTCCACACGGTCGTTGTTGTTGCTGTTGGACGTGGGGTCTTGTACGAACTTGACGGGCTGGTAGCCGGTGACGGTAGTTTCGAACATCGGCCCTTCGACTTCGGTCTGTCCGATTCGCGTGTAGCCCGGAGTGCGGATGCTCTGCGCCAGACGCGGGTCGCGGCCGTCCGTCTCTTCGATGAACTGCATCTCCTGCCAGCCGGGTTTGTCGGTGAAGGCCGTGCCGTTGTCCATCAGATAGGTATTGATGAACTTGCGGGTGAGGCCCGGCCGTCCCTGCGTCGGCAGCAGCGTATAGGCCGATGCGTTGTGGCGCGCGCCGATCGCGTAGTCGAACTTGATAGCCAGAATGTACTCTTCGGGACTGGCGTCCTTCTGGGCGAAGAGCGTCAGGTAGTCCTTTTCGGGGTGTCCGGTCTGATAGAGCTTGTAGGGGCCCTTTTCGATGATTTCGAGGGCGGCCTTGGCAGCCAGATCGAGGTAGAAGTTCGCATCGTGGCCGTCGAGGTTGAGGTTGTGGTATTTGCGGTAGGTTCCCTCGTAGAGGCAGAACTGCGCTTTGAGCGCCAGTGCCGCCCACTTGTTGACGTGGTACGGGTCGGCAGCCGATTCGGTCAGGCCGCCGCTGTTGATGGCGTAGTCGATGTCTTCGAGCATCTTGGTCAGGATCAGTTCGCGCGAGTCGCGGGGCTTGTAGAGCAACTCGTCGGCTGAACCGAGCTGGATGTCGTACCAGGGTACGTCGCCGAAACGCTTTACCTTTTCGAAATAGAAAAAGGCGCGGAAGAAGCGCGTCACGGCGGTGTACTTGGTGACGGCCTCCTTGTCTTCGCACATGTCGGCGTATTCCAACAAGGTGTTCATGCGGCGCAGATCCGTCCACGACCATCCTCCGCCCGATTCGGGCACGGTGCGATGACTGCCGCCGAAGAGAATGGCGGAGAGGGTGTTCTGGACGAGCAGATCGCTCTGTTCGTCGAAGGGTTCCTTGTCCAGCAGGTTGTTGTAGAACGGGTTGGAGAACAGTTCGAGATCATTGGCGGTCTTGAAGTAGTCGAACTGCGTGACGCGGTCTTTAGGCTCCAGATCGAGTACGTCGCAGGCCGACAATCCTACGGTCAGCGTAAGGGCCAATATGATTAATCGTTTCATTGTATTCGAAATTTAGAATTAGAAAGTGACATCGATGCCGAACATGAAGGTTTTGGGCCACGGATAGTAAACGCGGTTGAACTCGGCATGGCTCGAACGGTTGATAGCGGCTTCCGGGTCGACGTATTTGGTGTTCTTTTTGAGCGGCGACCAGTAGGCGAGATTCTCGCCCGAGAAGTAGACGCGGATCTGGTCGATGCCGGCTTTTTTCGTGAGGCTCACGGGGATGGTGTAACCCACGGTCAGGTTTTTCAGGCGCAGGTAACGGATGTTTTGCAGATAGTGGTCGTTGACCTTGGCCAGATAACCGCCCGTTGCGGAGTAGGCGCGCGGACGCGGGAAATAGGCGTCGGGATTGTCTTCCGACCATACCTTGCCGTGGAAATCGATCGGCATAAAGGAGAGGTAGGAGGCGGAGTAGCAGCCCCAGAAGTTCATCGTCTGTCCGTTGGGGTACCAATAGTGGTTGCCCGTACCCTGGAAGAAGACCGAAGCGTCGAAGCCCATCCAGCGGATGCTTCCGTTAATGCCGTAGGAGAATGTCGGGCGCGAGTTGCCCAGTATCTTGCGGTCGCCCGGTTGGTCGACGGTTTTACCTCCTTCATTCCAGAAGCCGTCGCCGTTCAGATCGACGAATTTCAGGTCGCCGGCCAGCCAGCCTCCGGTCAGGCGGCCGCTGCTGTAAGTCAGGTCGACCTCTTTGGAGTAGGCCTTGGCCTCCTCGTCGGTCTTGAAGAATCCGTCGGTGACGAAGCCCCAGATTTCGCCGATCTCCATGCCCTCGTAGTAATCCTTATCGAACGATTTGTTGGGATTGTCGTATTTGGTGATGACGCTCTTGTAGTCGCTGATGTTGAATCCGACGCTGTACTCGAACGGTTTGCCTGCCAGCTGGAACTGGTCGCGCCAGTTGACGGTGAGCTCGTATCCCTTGGTGCGCAGGTCGGCTGCATTCATGTCGGGAAGGGAGGCGCCGTAGACGCCGGGCAGTGCGATGCCGTCGGTCAGCATGTCCTTCGTGTCGCGCATATAGATGTCGGCTGTCAGGTTGAACCGGTTGCCCAGCATCGATACGTCGAGACCCAGGTCCCACTGCTGGGCGGTCTCCCACGTCAGGTCGGAAGCGACCGGCGCTCCCAGCGAGGTGTATTTGCCCACGCTGCCGTCGCCGAAGGTGAAGCTGCCGAAATCGTGGCGCGTGACCAGCCGCAGGTTGGGGTAATAGGACGCTACGTTCTGGTTGCCCAGCGAACCGAACGAGGCGCGCAGTTTGAGGTTGTCGACCACGTTCTTCGCACGGCCGAAGAAGGGTTCCTCCGAGATACGCCAACCCACCGACGCCGACGGGAACCAGCCCCAGCGGCTGTTTGAGTCGAAACGCGACGTTCCGTCGTAACGACCGCTCACTTCGACGAGGTAGCGGCCCTTGTAGTCGTAGTTGATACGGCCGAAGAATCCCAGCAGGGCGTATTCGTTCTGGCCGCCGCCGTAGGCGTCTTCGGAGCCGACCTTGGTGGCGAGATTCAGGTCGTCCAGATCGACCGACAGGAGTTGTTCAGCTCCGACGGAGATGTTCTTGCTGGCCCATGTCTCGTAGTTCATGCCGAATGTTCCCGAGAGGTGGTGCGCGCCGCCGAAGGTCTCGTCGTAGTTGGCGAAGACGTTGGTCGAGTAGTAGTTGCGCGTTTTGACCTCTTCGTCGAGCCGGTTCAGGCCGGCGCCGGTGTTGTATTCCAGCATGGGGCCGTCGGGATATTCACGATAGGAGAGCGGCGAACTTCTGCTCGTGTTGCGTTCCTGATAGAGGCGGTAGGTGAAGTCGCCCGTAATGCTCAGCGTCTTGAACGGCGTGATGACCAGTCGCGTAGTATTCGAAAAGTCGCTCCGGCGGTCGACGTTGCGGTGCGTGCCCTCGTTGAGCATGATGTGGCGGCCGTTGGCGATCTTGTAGGTCTGGTAGGGCGAACTGTAAAGCCACGACCCGTCGGGGTTTTGCATCGGATAGCAGGCCAGCGCGTGGACGGAGCCGTAGCGGAGCGTATTGTCGATGCCGCTGTCGCCCTGCGAATTGTAGTTCGAACTGAAGAACGACGTATTGTTCGAGAGCGTAGCCCACTTGTTGATCCGGAAATCGATCTTCGAACGCAGGTTGTACTTGTTGTAGATGTCGGGGAAAGCCCGTTGCATACCGGCCTGACGGTCGTAGGCGCCCGAAACCAAGTACTTGATGTCTTTCGTTCCGCCGCTCAGCGAGACGCTGTGCTGCTGTACGGGGCGCTTCTCGCGGAAGAGCATGTCCCACCAGTCGTAGTTGCCGTAGTAGACCCACTGCTTGCGGCCGTTGCGCACATCTTCGACGACCCACGGGCGGTCGGGATGCTCGGTTTTGTCGTTCACGCGCGCCAGCAACTGCTGCATGTCGTGGTCGGTGTAGCTGATGTATTTGGTACCTTGTTCGACCTGCCAGAAGCGGTTGACTTCGTAAACCGACCAGTAGCCGCGGTTTTCGTAATCGGTCGAGGTCGTAGCTTCCTCCCAGCCGAAGCGGCCGCTGTAACGCACGGTCGCCTTGCCGTCCTTGGCCGACCCCGACTTGGTCGTCACGAGGATGACGCCGAATGCGGCGCGGGCGCCGTAGACGGCGGCGGCCGATGCGTCCTTGATGACCGAAATCGACTCGACGTCGTTGGGGTTGACGCGGTTCAGGTCGCCCACGACTCCGTCGATCAGCACGAGCGGGTCGGCCGAGTTGACCGAGTTCACGCCGCGGATGTTGATCGAGGGCGTGCTGCCGGGTTTACCCGACGACGTGGTGATGTTCAGGCCCGCTACGGAACCCTGCAACATGTTGGTCACCGAATGGGTGACGCGGTTTTCGAGTTCCTTGCTGCTCACCGTCGAGACGGCGCCCGTCAGGTTGACGCGCTTCTGCGTACCGTAACCGATGACGACCGCCTCTTCGAGCTGGATGGCGTCCTCCTGGAGGTAGATCGTGACTTCGCTCTTCGACGAGGGCACCGTCACTTTCTGGGGGATGTAGCCCAGATAGGTGGCGTTCAGGACGACTTCGCCGGCGGGAATGTCGAGCGTGAAGCTGCCGTTTTCGGAGGTCGTAGTACCCCGGGTCGTTCCGTCGACCAGAACGGCTACTCCCACGATCGGCTGTTGCTGGGCATCGAGGACTTTTCCCGATACCGTTCTATTCTGGGCGGCCAGGGCCAGGATACCTCCCGACACGGTCAGAACCAGAGACAGAACCGATAGTCTGAATACTTTCATAAGAAGTAAGGTTTGGTTAGTGAAAGGTTAGTTATGTATCATCTGAGTTTGTAGGCATCCGTCGAGAAGGCTTTCGGGCGCTGCATCTCCTCGGTCCACGTGTGCCCGAATTCGTCCTTGACGGTGATCGTCAGGTCGACGTCGGCGTCGTCGGCCTTCACCTTGAAGAAGTTGGTGGCCGATTCCGTGACGAACGAGGGCGTGGAGGTGATGCCGGAATTGTTGAAGCGCGGCACGGAGAGCGCTGCGATATGGAGCGGATCGTATGCCCATACCGGCGTGTATTCGAGCGTCTTGCCCCGCTCGTCGACGACGCTCAGCTCCCAGTTGCTGTTCCAGTTCCAGATCTTGATGAGCACTTCGTTGTCCGAGTTTTCGGGGTAGGCGTTGACGTATTTCTTGTAGGCGAGCTGGATCAGTACGTTCGAGGGAATGTTGGGGACGTCGTCCATCGAGAACGATACGTTGTTGAGGTCGTAGCTGCGGAACTGGTACTCCTCGGGCCAGCCGGTGGATTTGTAGAGCCATGCGAAATCGGTTCCGTCTATATCCCAGATCGCGTAGCCGCCCGGGGCGCCGTCGATGCTGACGTGGACGCCGGGAGTCAGGTTGCCCGACCACCACCACGATGCGCAGATCGCGCCGGAGTTGTGTTCGTGGATATCGCGTCCCTTCACCACGTCGTCGTCGGGGGTGATGTTGTAGACCTTGTGCGTGTGTCCCGTCACGAAATGGACTTCGTAGCCGTCCAGCGCCGCGAGCAGCGCCTCGGTGTTGGCCGAGTCGTGGTCGAAGGCGAAGCCCGTGCTCGTGGGCTTGTATATTTGCGCATGCATGGCCACGAGCAGAGGCGTCGACTTGTCGACGTACGCCAGATCCTTGGCGAGCCACTTCAATTGTTCGTTGGAGAGCTTCTTGACGTAGTTGCGCGAGTCGGTTCCGTCGTATGCGCTGCAATCGATATTGTCCATGACGACGTAGTGCACCTGACCGATGTTGAACGAGTAGAAGGTCGGGCCGATGCAGTCCACGTACTTGACGGCCGCGTCGTAGTCGGACGTGGTCATGAAGTCGTTGTCGTGGTTGCCCATGGTGTGGTAGATTTGCAGGTTCTTGACCTGGCGGTTGATCGTCTCCCGGTACTGGGGCAGCGCATAGTTGTTTTTGAACCAGTAGAGGTCGCACGTCATGACGCCCAGCGTGAGGGCGTACATCTTCTGGCCGCTGTGCTGGGCCATGTAGGCGTTCAGATCGGTGGTGAACTGGGTGAATTGGGCGGCGTCGTTGGTGCGGTTGGCCAGGTGCATGTCGCCCAGCAGGAAGAGCTTGTAGCGATCCTGTCCGTCGACCTTCGTGAGTTTGAAGTCCTTCTGTTCCACGACGTCGGCTGCTCCTTTCAGCGTTTGGTAGAACTGCGGGAACACGCCCTCCGCCGCTACTTCGTAGCCGCTGGGGACGGAGATGAAGACATAGCCCCACTTCTTGGCCGATTTGAGTTCGTAGATGCCCTTGTCGTCGGTGACGGTCACTTCGGTGCCGTCGGATACCACGACGTTCGCGACGGGACCTTCCTCCGAAGATACCAGACCGAAGACCGTGGTGCCGGCGCTCGGTTCAAAGTCGATCTTGTCGACGATGTTGATGTAGATTTTGCCGATCGATTTCTTGCGTGCGTCCCGTTTGAGGTAGGCTGTGTAGGAACCGGATTCGCACTCGTCGGCTAAGCGGACGGTAAAACTCTCAGAAGATGTTCTGAGGATGGGGCAGAGGTAGGAAATTCCCCCCCCCTCCAAGAGGAACGAATCGGTAGTCAGCGGGGATTTCCCCTCCTTTACCGTGAAGGTCAGTTCTCCGCCTTTGGCGACGTCGACCGTTGCAGGCAGTTCGAACCGCACGTCGAAGTCGTCCGTCGGGGCGTCGTCGGTGTTCGAGTCGCCGCAGGCGATCAGGAACGGGACGATGGCGAAGATCCATACTAAGTACTTGATCGTGTCTTTCATTTTGAAACTTAGTTTTTCGGTTGATGGATGATTACATGGAATATTAGCGGTTAATTATTCTGATAATTAGTGTTTTGCTCGATATTATCTGTCTTTCCTGTTTTGGTTTCGTATTGAAACTGTTTTACGAAATTAAAATTATTTGTTTGAAAAAACAAATTTGCGGGATATTTTTAGTATTTATTATTTTTTAATATCTCGTTCGCGGATTCCCGAACCGTTCGGAAATGCAGAATATGGCAGGGGATGATTGTCGGTTAGCCGATTATGCGGCGACTGTGCGGAGGCCGGCAGGGAAGGGGAGGGGAAACGATATTAAAATATTTAAGTATATCTCCCTTTTCTGGGCCTGATCCGGTGGAAACGGCGCTCCGGTATGGTTGCCGGTGCTTTTTCATCTCCTGTCGATTCGATCGGATTCGGATTCGAATCGAAAGCCGCAGACGGGGATTCGGCCTGTTTCTGCGATGTCGCCGACTGTACGGAAGGATTTATCCCGTCGGAAAATTTGAGAAAACGGACGATATTTTTTATATTTGTGGTGAACAAGTACGGATACAACCTGTTCAGTCGTAAATATATAACATTCGGTCTAAAAGAGTGGATTCCCGAATATGACTGTCGAGAAACTGGACGGAACCTCCCCGCGTCTCTATGCGCTCGTCGCACCTTTGGTCATGCGGCGCAGCGTGTTGCGCCAGAACAACAACTATCCGTTCTGGACGTCGCGTTCGCACACGTGGTTCGTCGCCTGGGAGGGGGAGATCGTCTTCGGATTCGTGCCGGTGGAGATTACCGACGGCGGAATCGCCAAAATCAACAACTACTACGTGTCGGGCGACGATCCGCGGCTGATCGCCCGTTTTTTGCAGGAGATCGTGCGCTGCTACCACCGCGACTATACGATCCGTTCCGTTACGCTGACCCGCCATGCGGAGGTGTTCCGGGCCGAAGGGTTCGTGCCTGTGCGGGAGTGGAAGGAGTACGTGGCCATGGAATACGGGAAAAACCGCCGGCCATGAA
>ERZ857503.642-NODE-642-length-25197-cov-4.266685_pt1 | contig 25197 bp, 30 predicted proteins | sample MGYA00519766_ERZ857503 | MGnify/ENA primary metagenome ERZ857503 (study PRJEB31778, sample SAMEA3449345) | human gut metagenome | biome: human gut; feature: human-associated habitat; material: faeces | place: United Kingdom | collected 2010/2012 ...
TTGTAAAACAATGCCGCAGTAAGGATATCTTTTATATTTATGATTTATAGCAATTTTATCGTCAGTCGACAGATAATACCTATTGGCATTCCATGTCGAACCGTCTTTTTTAGTCATGCAAGGTACCTCGCGATTAATTGCGTATTCATTATACGACCCATATAACATTAATGATTTAAAATCTACCTGATAACCTGTATAAACATGACTTAAATTAGATTTATCAAAATTATGTCTGCCAGAAGGTTGAATATTATCATAGTTGACAATAATAGCATCATCCCTGTCTTTTCGACATTGTTCATGCAACAGGCCCAGAGCGTGACATATTTCGTGCATTGCTATTCCCTTTGTAACCCATCGCATATCTAAATATATTATTTGTTTGCCACCTTGCTTGCCAACATAAGATGCCGCATCACCTAATGTATTTTCAAATTCTATATAATCACGCTGCTCAATAACGCTGGCTGTTCCTACAGGCTTGTATGTCACTGGTCTAAATTCAACACCCGTACATGTATGAAATTCGTTCATCGCATCATATACGATCTGTCGTTCTTCGGTTGTCATACATTTTGCAGGATCTCGACGACCGGACGATCCGGCATAAAAATGGAAATAAACTATTCCGTCAGGCCATATATAGTTATTCGCCGTTAATATCGCCCCTCTGGTTGCTGTTTGTTCCAATAAGTCCGGCTGTTCGAGCATATCAAACTGCTCTTTTGAGATAAGCCCATCTCCTTCAAGGATATAAACAGAATCAAGAACTTCTACGGTAATACCGCTGCGCGTCATTACCAACTCTTTTTGAACTCCGTGAGCATATTCTTCAACCCTTTGAATTTGAATAGGCTCCTGTTCTGCTGTGATTTGCTCTTTGGCACAACTGCTTATAACAAGCAAGCAGATAAGAAATGATAGATTTTTCATAATCATGGCCTTGTTTTATGTGATAAAATTGAGAATGTCCTGCGCACTTGTCTCAATTTGTTGGAGGCCACATAATGCAGAATGTCGAATTACATGCGGATAAACGGCATTAACAACAACCTATCGAAACAAAATCTCCCATGAGTATAATTACTATGTAAATATAATATAATTTAATCGTAATTATAAGAAAATCAATATCAAATAATCTAAAAAATACCCAAATTTTATATATAGGACCTTTTGAACTACAACAAAATCATTATCCTGTAGTCTTCTCTGCATAGATCATAATAACAGATTATATCATAAACACAGTTTTTTGGTTCCGCCCGCAAAGCTAATGGACGGCCCGCGTCGGCAAGGCTATATAAATGGCAACAAAAAAATGCACCGCAGGGGTGCATTTTTTTTGTTGCCAGCCTTGCCTTTGGCTCCTGCCGTCCATTAACTCCGCAGTCGGAAACCAAAAAACAAGTTTACTGTCTTAGAAAAAAGACACAAACAAAAAAATAAAAAATAATTGGTTTTCAAATAAATATAAAATCTTAAAAATAAAATAGTTATGAAAAAAGCAAAAATCATCAGAAGAACAGTGATCGTACTGCTGGCGATTCTGGCAGTCATCTACTGGAAACCTCTGCTTCACCTGGCAGCGTGGCTACTGATTGCCTGTTGGTTGTTGAGGTTCGCCCTGCGGTTGTTGCGGTTCCTCGCTCCGCTGCTGATCCCTTTGTTTCTACTGTACACATTGTTGCACTAATGTTTCACTAAAACAATCATAATCATGGAAAATATAGTATCAGATTCTTGCCGTTGGGATGAATGGCGGGATCAACCTGAAAAAGAAGAATGGAAAGAATATATCAGAGTACGTAACTATGATGAATGGGAAGATTCACATAAATCTCCCCATGAAGCAACCGTATTGGAACAAGCTGAAACAAATCTCCACGGCGACTCTTCTCTCGGATACGGACTTCGGGGATCACGCCACGGTATGTCTTTCGAAAAAAGCGAAGAAGAAAAAGCATACGAGAAAAAACGCAAGTATTCCAGAGGCTACTATCGCAAGGGAACATATACCATTATTCCCAAAACATCTAAACATTAATCTTTAAAAATCTTTATGTTATGGACAATTTCGAAAAACAACAGGGACTTAACGACGTTGTAACGGCCAAAGTGCAACGGATGATCGACGGCAAACAACAAACTGTACAACAAACCCTCTCCCGCCTGATCGACGAGGGCAAAATGGCCCAAGACTTCATCGCCCCGATAGGGGTGGAACAACGGCTCAAAGGGGCACATCCCGTTATATCCTTTACCGAACAAGGGCATGTGCTGATGAACATGCCGCAGGGACAATTCTCCCTGCATTCGAATGCCGTGGGGCAGTTAGCTGAAAAAATGGGCGTTCCATCGAAGTATCTGCGGGAACTTTCCGAAGGAGACCAATGGCAACGCCGCTTAGCAACCAACATTCTCAACGAGCACTCCGGATGGACTTCACGAACCCGGGTGCTGGTACGTTCCGTAGGACAGGAAGTGCGCGGCGTCCTCTCGGACAGCTACCGCCGCCTGAACAGCGTGCAGATCCTGACCGCTTTCGTTGAAGAAGCCGTCAAGCAAAGTGCCGTTGTATGCGATGCATTTATGAGCGACACTAAAGTATGGGTAGAGACAATTCTCCCGCAACCGGTCTGCATTCCCACACGACAGAACGGCGAGGTGGTAATCTATATGGGCGCCCGTTTTTCCACCTCGGATTACGGCGACGGGGCCGTCGATATGCGGGCATACCTGCTCAACGGTGTCTGCCTTAACGGCATGGTACGCGAAAGCGTGATGAAACAAGTACACCTGGGCAGTAAGCTACCTGACAACCTGCAGCTTTCCGAGCGAACATACCAACTCGACACCAGAACCACGATGTCGGCAGTCAAAGACCTCACTGGAAACCTGTACAGCAAAGAGAACATCATGCAAAAGGCCGTCGAGATACAGAATGCAAGCGAAGTCAACGTGGATTTCGATACCGAGCTTCGCAAGCTGGTCAAGAACAACAAACTGCTCAAAGCTGAGGGCGAACAGGTACAGAAACTTTTGATGAACAACAACCCCGAAGACGGAGTACAGGGCGGCGCCACCCTCTGGAAATTGACACAGGCCATCACGGCACATGCACGCTCACAGGAACCGCAGCGCGCCCGGGAACTGCACGAAATATCCGGGGAACTTATGGCGCGGGTAACTGCATAAATAAGATATTATGGAAACAACATTAGAAAAAATACGCTTTATCGAGAGCGATGCCGTACCTCGGAAAGGTGTGAAAATAAAAGCGCTCGGATCAACGGTTGCCGGCAAGAAAGGCCAGTCGGTAACCCGTGCCACATCGCTTCAAACAACATACTCCTGCGGGTGCGTACAGGTACAACACCTTTTCTGCGGAGCGGTTCAACACCGTCCCAACGAAAGTTTCGAGGATTACAACCGACGCCAAGCCGAACATAGCTACCATATAGAGCTATGCCCGCTGCACCGGAAAATATTCGACAAGCAGATGAGACAGAAAGAGTTTATCGAATTGCGTTGCCAATGCCTGCGAACCATACGGAAAACCATAACCGGAGACCACAACCAGACTGTTTACGGAACATTAAGCAACCTGAGTAGCAAAATCTGCGCACTGCCCGATACTCCCACCGTACGCTCCACATTCAAAGGGATCATAGGGTATCAACTCTGGCTTCAGGAACAAGGCCGCGGGAGCGAATCATTTCTTGAAGAGGCCATGCACGACCTTACCGAATGTATCGAAAACCGCGACCAGACATGGTACACTCCCCGGACGGAATCTTATGTGAAGTTTTACAAATCTTAAAAACAATCCATATGAAAATAGAATTGATCGTAACCGACGGACATACCGTCGGTTACAACCTTGTCCCTGAAAATCGGGACGAACAGTATGCATTGAACACGATCCGTAACCTCCACTATTTCGGCATCGAAGAAAACGTAATCCGTTACGATGGTTACGAATCCACTCCTGACGGGAATTCCGTAAACCGGATGACATTCATCCAGAAAAAGTACCAGCATCTCTCAATTAACGAGCGCAAACAGAAATACCCGGGAATGACCGTCGAAAGTATCAACAACTCAAACGATGACGGTCATTACGAAAAAACAGGCCCTAATAACCTTTAAATACACACATTATGAGCAGGAATCTACATGTTGCCCATACTTACAAAATCAAATACGGTTGTGTAAGCTTCAGTTCCAACGGACAAGATGCACTTGAGGATATCTTCTCTATGTTTAACATCGAGAATCTATCCGACAGCTCTTACGCTGACGACTACAGAATTGAACGCTCTGAACTTCAACGCTTGTTCAATATCATTCATACAGGCGGAAAAGAGTTTCAGAAACATGCTAAAGAGTTCAAACAGGCACTTTGCGAAGCTGAAACGAGCAGGGAGGAATTTCTCAACTGCCTTGATAAACTGATCAACAACAGCGATCAAACCAATGAAGACGTCTATTTAGCCTGGTATTAAAATCCTTTCCATTTATATACTAAATACAAAAACCATGAATCGAACTAAATACCCCCGAAACTGGACCGAACGTGCCGTACGCATATTAGAAAGCCACACAGATGCCTTAATAGACGTCATCCTACGATTCGTAGAATTAAACTGGGATCCCGAATCGAGCGACGAAGAAAACCTTGCGCGTTTCGAAACGTACCAGGCTGAACACACCAACGTATTGTCTTACTAAAATATAACCAATATAAACGAACCGCATTATGACACGCACAACTGTAAAAGTATATCTCGAAGACGAAAACGGGAATACGGACAGCTATATCACTCCCATCAACCTTGCCGAGCAAGAAGCTCATGACTATTTCCTGAATAAATGGTGGAATATGGGTACGGAAGGCGATCACATGATGAAATGCAACCGCGTCGAAACCCAGCAAATCGAGCAGGATGGCCGGATCATCATGCCGTCCTACAAGCAACAATTCGCCCGATGGCGCGAAAAATACAAAGGCGAAATTAGCGATAACCTGCACGAAGTCGTGGAAACAGAACTCACATTCAAAGTCGGAGACAGGGTAAGATATATCAACGCCTACGGAGTGGTTTTCGAACCGCACGAAGTGTTGGGATTCTGCAAACTTACCTCTTGGGGCGCCTGCGTCTATCTGGACCTGGATTGCTATTGGTGCCCCGTAAAACTCTCTTCGATAAGACCTTGCATCAAAAACGATTAAACTTGATACAAACCTTTGAAAATATTATCAGCTCCTTGGCTTTATTTTAACAAAATACACATCATTTTTTCTATCTGAAAAATCATTTCTATTTCAAAACGAACAAAAAATCAAAATATCATGAAATTAAAAAAAATATCTCAATACAAAATCGACTCTAACGGTAACTTATCGTTTTCCGGAGCCATGTCGCCCATGTTAGGAGCGCAAGAATTTGTCAAAAATATGTTTGATAAGAACAACCTGCATATAACGCAATTGTACCGTGTGTTTTGGGAAGATCCAAAAATTTGCACTACATGGGATGGTGCTGATATCTATCCAGTCATGGCGGATGTATTAGCCATAGAGCTGAATTTCAAATATGTAGCTGTCATTGCTGATTTAGGAGATAAAATTATACCTGTAATACTCGATTTCCGCGATGGAGATCCCCAAATATCCAAATCATACTTGCAATTCAAATGGATAAAAAAAGCGAATGAAGAGGAACTAAAAGAAATATGTAATGCCGTAGCAACACAATTCAACACCAGCAAAGAGGAGTTCCTCACGATTAAAAATCGTTAAACCAAAGAATTAGCAATAAGTACAGCAAACACTTTCTTTGAATAACCCGCAACTGTGTATAAACATCACACCCTTATTACCATGACGAAAATATGTAAAGACTATGCGACCATTCGGGGCAAGATGATCTCCGTAGAAATACACTACAACCAGAAACAAAAGTTTTTCTACCGTGGTATCCCCGATGAAATTTACCAAATGACCTCACTCGGCTCCCGTACTTATGCCAGCGAAGACGAACTAAAAAGGGCACTGATATGTGCCTTGGCAACATATCACGAAAAGATCAAACAGCAACGCAAAATGATCGTTTACAAGTTGAAAGGCTCTGACGAGTTGGTTCGTAAGCCACAAGGAGAATTCGGATGGGGTGGCATCAAACCGGGAGTAAGCGACAAATTTCAAACCTGCACGGGAGCCCGCTACCTGTTCGGCTTCGATTTCGACATCGTGATGGAGGTAACCGGCAGCGGCATCCAGTATTTCACGCTCGACCAAGACGATAAGATCAAGCGGCAAATGCACATAGATTCCTACAGCGGCTACATACTGATCGAGTGGACTTCGGAACGGGAACAATTTTTCCGTAACCTGGCAGAGCAGCTACAACGCCTCGTAATGGGGGCTTCGGCTTTTTTCGACCGTTCCGATATGCTGAAATTGATGGATAAGGGCGAAATCAAAATGCTCGGGCAATAACTACCATCATTTATTATTCCATGTTATTTTTTTGTATATTTGGTTTTACAATCAAAACATAATCGTCATGGAAACGACTCCATTTGAAGATGCCATAAAGGCTTATGAAAAATATTGCAAGGAAAACGGATTAGTTTTCTCCCAACCGAGTGAAAAATTATCCGTAATCGACCGTAAATATGTTCATTTGGAAAATATGAACGGAAAGTTGTGTAAATACGAAATTACTACGGGTAAGATTATTCCCTAAAATCACCTAATTCCCTATTATATACCCTCTTGAAAGCAGGCTATAGCCTGCTTTTGTCGTTTATATTCCAGCAAATTATTGTTTAACCGAAGGGAGCTCATGGAGCTTCCTTCATTTTTTATATCCCTATGGAAAATCAAAACCGAATTTTTCAAGTCCACGCTCGCTACGAGTTCGAAGGCATTTACAACATCGAAGCCGACAGCGCGGAGGAAGCCCGCCGGATCGCAGAACAGGATTGCGGCCTTGTTCTGGGGGGCAATATTCATACTTCCAATGATGAAGCAGTCAAACACTGGGAGTTCGGCACCCATCCCGAAACGGTAATTATCGACGTAAATGCTTCGGCAAACTCCGGGATGGAACAACGCCCGCAAAAAAATAGCATGCCGTCTGCATCGTTTGTTCCGGTTTGTATGCAAGCCAAGGTGCCGAAAAAGTATGCCTTGGGAAGCTACTTTAAATACCGCCGTGAAGGCTGGCCCGATACCCTGACCCAAATCGCGGCTTATTTACAACAGCATGGGGAGCTTCCTTTCGAATACGAAGGGAAAGACTGGACTTACGACGTGATTTGCACCCGGCAGAAAAAATATGGGGTGGCACGCTCGCAATACCTCACGCCCGATGCCGTCTGCGATCTGATCGCCACACTGGCCCGACAGTATTTCTCTTCAGACCAACCCGTCATGGATGCCTGCTGTGGTACGGGACGCCTTGCAGCCCGTCTCTCCGAAAAGGGGTTCATCGTCTCGGGCTTCGACCTGGACGAGGAACTGTTAATGCTCGGTCGCATCCAATACCCGGAAATCGAAACCTTCGGTTCCGACTTCCGGCAGGTGGTCGATTACTTTCCGCAAATCGTGGCCAACCCGCCCTTCGAAAGCAAAGACAGCATCGAGTTCCTGCAATGGCTGGCCTCGGTACAGGAAGCAGGAGATCACGCCCTGCTGGTCGTTCCCAAAGGCTTTTTCGACAAAGACCGCCCGAAAGCATTCGTCGAAGCTCGCAACCGATTCGAAATCCTGCATCGAGAATGCCCGCAGGTGTCTTTCGAGCGTACCAATTTCAACTATGAAGTCGTGGTACTGCGCATGATCCAATAACAACAATGTATTAAATAATAAGACGACAATGAACTTAATTGATTTATATGCCAAACTCAAAAAAGGCAAAATTACCGTCGACTACCGGGGGCACCTATTCAATCCCATAACCGACCGACTGAAGGAAGCGATAGACTACACCCGACGGCTTACTATGGACGGGAATCAAAATATTTCCGGCATAGCTCAGCAAATCCTAATGCAGGATATTCCGTACAATACCCCCGTGAGTTACGGCCTGCACGAATCTATCATGTGCTGCTGTTTTCACTGCGATCTGGAATATCTGCTGATATTAACCGATCAGCGGCACGCCACCTTCATACCGGTATCAGACTATTACCAATGGAAGAAAGATCACCCGGAAGAACTTCCTGAAAATAATCCACTCCTACAGATGCAGTGTCCGATGGATGAAATCTGCCAATCGGGCAAACTCACAGCTCAGATCAACGTCCCTACCGGCAAACTCGTTTTCGCCAATTTCTTTGCCCCAGCAGAAATCTATACCGACCGCGACCATGAATACCAACCGGGGCATTCCATCAACGCTGTCAGCGGACGCCATCTGTTGATGCAATACCTTGCTGGGAAAAATGTCGGCTACGGGCAAATGGGCAATATGTCAGTGGCCCTGTTTGTCAAGAAAGACGGTAAAGAAATAATCGTCGGACCCTGCTATACCTCCGACCGGGAAACTTCTTACAAAGGATTTACCCGGGTAGGCGAACTTTCTCTGGATGTATGGCGCTGGCAATGCGCCGACCGCTATATACTGAATCAGTACGAAGAACCCTTGCAAACAGAATACGGAAGCAAGATCGAACATATTGAAATTCCCGTGCGACCGGGCCAGTGGCAAATCGATCACCGGTTCGACCTGATGGACTACGAAGAATCCCGAAGCAGAGAGCCCTTCTCCCGGCTGACGTGGCAGGGAGAGATTCCCAAACCGGCAAAACCGGTATTCGAACCTTCGCAAAAAGTAATCGACCTGGCTAAAGAAGCTCAAAAGATTATTAAACAAACAGATGAAACGCGTTGTAAAGTACATTACTACCAACGTAAAATTCTGGCCCTGAACCGTTGGCCGAACGCTTACGCCGCCAAAGGCGCAGAACCCTACATCATTCTCGATCCTGAAAAAATCCATCTGCTCGGAGAGCCAAACAAAACCCGTTACCATGAACTCTGCCGCGAAGAAGCGGCACAGGCTGGATTGAATGTTTCCACCCCCCGGAACCTGCCCGCTACTGGAAGCCGAAGAGAAGCAACGCCGCGCATTGCATGCCTTTGGGGACGCCCTGCTTCCTGAACTACCCGATATGGAAGGAGTAACCATGGATACCTTTCTGGATAAGGGTATCGAAACCTACAATCAAGTTACCGCTACTTTCCTCGAACTCGTATGCTGGTGCATGGATATGAAAAGACAGGAGCAGTTGTTCAACCGGTTCCGCGAAACCATGAGCAATTATAAGAAAAATAGAAACCTAAAACATTCGTAACCATGAACATATTGCAAAAAATCGACAAGCTTAAAGATGACCTGTCACAGCAAATCACACAAGCGGTCATCGACCAGAATATGCACATCAACACTTTATGTGCCGACAGGGACGAACATTACGGTCCGAAAAAACACAACGGCCAGCTTCTGATCTCACCGCCGCCTTCTGCTCACATCTACACCCGAAATTGTCCGCTAACGGCCCTGTCCTTCAATAAGTCAATCGGACAAATCACTTGTACGGTGCCCGGCAAAAAAGGTGAAATCGTGCAATTTCCATTTAGCCATCTCGGGCTGAACAGCCGCATCGCTATTTATGACTGGCTGAAAGCCCATGCTTTCCTCAAACCCGAAGACCCGTGGCGTTGCCGGGAATGCGGGTCCATTGCCGTCGAAGAACAGGTATGGCGTGACGTTAACACTGAAGAAGCGACCAGTACAGCCCAAAACAGGGACGAATTCTACTGCGCAAACTGCGACGATCACGACTGGTTGATACGCGAAAGCGAACTGATGCAGGAAATCGGGCAGTGGTGGGACCGAGCCGAAGCAGAATTATGGGAAGCAATCTGTGGTTTGTCCCGAGTTGACTTCGGGACAGAAAAACAGTTCACTGCCGCATGCAAAGAATTCTGGGATCAGCTCACCACGCAAGAAAAAATCGACTTATGGAACGAAAACAAGGAATCATAAACACATAAACAACCGATCATGGAACATAATTCAAAGACAAAACATTTCTACCTGCACGGTCAACTTTACACGGGGGACGCGGTGTGCTACACAGCTACAACTCAAAAATGAAACAACTAAACCTCACGCACCATGAACAAAAATAGCCTTATTGATAGTCAACTCCGTATCGAACATGACATACGGCAAAGCCATGCCGAAACTTTCCTCGAAGATGGTATGGCCTATACGATCATCCTGCATGACGGCAGCCGAATTACCGATGCCGTATTCCATTACTGCTACCTGACCGGACAACATTATTTCGCTGTCGGGGCCGGCATTTATCCTATCGAAAAAGTATACAGCCATTCCATGAGAGGGCATACACCGTCCCCAACACCGCAACCGGCGCAAGAAACCTGTACCGATCCTGACGCCTTAGTTATTTCCGATGAATCCGCTGAGGTAATCGACATCTTTCTATCTCCCCGAACTCATCCCATTACCTTCCAACGACGTGTAAAATGCCTCATGCTGTCGGGCTTATCACAGGCGGAAGCCGAACATATTGTCTGCTCCGAGCCTACACAACTCGAACTTTTCTATGACATCGGCTTGGGGATTTTCGCCATCGACGCCGAAGCCGTAAGCAACACGCCTCTTTTTAACCCGTATACGGGCAAACAGATTCCAGAATCATCAAACTAAAAAATTTATGGCAACTACGACAACCTATATCACTGTCCGGCTCGATCTGGAAAAATCCCAAGCGGAGAAAATCACTGATGAGGAAATTAATTGTCTGATCAGTGAAATGGATTACTCTTTCACCGCAAAGGGCGATATCCGAATCTTCGATACCGAGATCTGCGGACGAAACGAATAACCCCAAACCACAGCCGAAAGAATCTTCACTCCGACCGAATGGTTTTCCATATCATAATCACCTAAAACGAATAATTATGTCACAATTCAATTACCGCCAAGCAGCAAAAATCATCACATGGGAAACCTCCGAATTTTCTATCGAAGCCGATACGCAGGAAGAGGCCGACCGCATCGCCCGCACCATAACCCGCTACAACATTGCCGAGAGGAATGGTGTGACACTTGGTAACACAACGACCGACTGCAATTCTAATCAACTCATCCCACCCGAGCAGAACGGCGGGGTGCCGACCCTCCAACTCTTCAACGACGATACGAATGAATTGCTGGCTGACAATATCCCGAAGCCGGTGGCCGATGAGGACGGCAAGATCCGGGCAATCGGCATTTTCGGAAAGATGGCTATCAGCCAGTACGAGCAAACCGGCATTATCCCATCCAATGATCAGGAGTGGAATGACGGCAGTGTGATTGTTCCAAAGGAATTCGATTCGCGCGCGCTCTACGACATCTATGTTTCAGCTCTCGACGATAGCGACGGCACAGATGACTGGAGGTTGATTCGTCAACCCTAAACGATGTTTCACGACTAAAACAAAGACAAGATGAATTTTGCCAGTATGCAAATGACCGAGACCCTCAATAAGCTGAGGGTCTCTTTGGTTCCGGTCACTCCCGAGCAACAGACTATCCTCGATGACCTTCAATCCCAGATCGACGAACAAGGCCGTTATCACGATGTCTGCTCCATCACGCTGGAGGATATGCGCGAACACGGTTACGACGTATCCGAGGAGAATTGCCTGCAGATTGAAAGAATCGCCGAAAAGACCGAGACGGATGCCGACGAACTCTGGAACAGTGTGGAGATTTGGGCTGAAACTTATGGGATCACCAAACTCGAAGATTTTTAAGCCATGAATAAACTCCATGCCGAAAACGTATCCATCGAAATCACCCGGCGCTGCAATATGACTTGCGCCCATTGCATGCGCGGAGACGCAGAAGACACGGACATCGACCACCGGCACATCCGCAATCTGCTACAACACTTCCGGCGCATCCGCCGCTTCAACATTACCGGCGGGGAACCTTCGCTTAATCCCCGGGCCATCCGCTATATCCTCAAACAACTCAAAAGTTTCGATATCCGGGTTGAGGATTTTTATATCGTTACCAACGGCTCTTTATCCTCCATCTCTCAATCGTTTATCGATGCCTGCTCGGCCCTGTACGCATACCAGGAAGATAAGGATCAGAACGAATTCCACCACATGCTCGAAATGAGCGACGACCGCTTTCACGATAGCCGAAACAGGGAAGAAGTAACCACCGTCCTAAACCGTTACCCCTTTTTCGGAATGCGGGGACAGGACCGGAACATTTTCCTGCTCAAAGAAGGCCGGTGCGGAAAAGGATACCCGAATCCCGTACAGCCGATCTTCCTTACCAAAGAAAATGAAATCTGCGGCGACGTATACCTCAATGCCCGGGGCGAAATCCTCAGCAACGGAAACTTGAGTTACCTACGCCAGAAGGATAACGTACTGTGCCGAAGCAGTTGTTTTTTGCAATACATCAAAACTACTTTAAAAAAATTCTTGTATGAATAACCGAAGCAAAAGAATCGAAACGGTCAGCGTACCCGCCGACCTGCTGCAAACAGTCATCGATCATTTCTACGCCGACGAACAGGCGCACTGGCAGCAAATGCGCGAAGAGGAAGCGCCCGCAGACAATGAAGAAGACTACGATCCGCAGGTATGTGCCAACCATATCTTCCATTACCTGTACCAGCTCGACAAGCTGGTCTTCTATAACCGGGAATTTTTCAGCCAATCGGCAGGCATTACCCGCGAATTGCTCGAGTTGGCGCCGTACAGTCGTTGTACAAAAGAAATAGACGACGCCCGAATGCGGCAGATCGTAACCGAAACCGAACGTTCCGTAAAAGAGTGCCTTGGCATTCCACACGCCCTACAACTCAATTTACAGAACGACGGGCAAACCCGTATCTGGAAAAAGAAACTCGAAGAAGTGCTGCAAAACATGGAGTTGCCACACCGTGAAAAAACCGAAGAACAAAATCCGGAAGCCCGGGAAGATCTCGGTCATATCGCCTTTATGGCTGGGGAAATCATGGGAAACATGCAGAAATTATACGGTACGGAAAGTTTTACCGTCCAACAACAATCGCTTATCCGTCAATGCCGCCTGCAGTTGCAGCAAGTTACCCAAACACTCGGCTCCATTCAAACACCGCAGCCATGATACAGGAACTCTATAGGGAACTTTCCGCGCTGCGCGAACAGTTCGATGCACACTGGGAAGAAGCCGGCCACATCGGATTTAATAGCGGAAATCCCTATTACGAACCTATTCGCAACCTCGTTGCCCGGATCAACGAAAGGTTGATGCTGGGCGAAGCCCTCGATGTCGAACTGCACGACGTTTCCTCGCCGGGCAAATTCCTGAGCGTTATCGCCAACGATCCGGCCCCGGCCCGGATAGTGAAATTCAGCTCCGATAGCGAAGGCAATTACTATTTCAACGGGCGTAAAGTGTTGGTCGAATACTCGTCCGAATATGCCTACAGCCTTCAAAAAACCAAAATAAGGACGAATTGTAAACGTCCCGTCGATTTTTATTTCGATTTTCTCGACCGCACGGGACTCTACGGCACTTACGGCAATCCTTATTTCCCAGCTACCACCTCGTTCATTCTCTGCAAGTATCTAAGCTGATATACATTTTCAAACAATCCGTACTGGACGGCAGGCTTCGGCCCGGCCGTCCTTTTCGTTTTTAATCTTTTAAAACTCAAAATCATGCAAACAAGTCAAAAGAACTCCGCCGGAAATCCTACCGACATGCTCGCGGCTTTCGACCGTATCCAAGTCCATACACAGGAAAATATTACGCAAGCCGACCATGAGTTCTGCCGGCAACAGCAGGAACTCTTGTACGCTACTCTCGACCAACTGATGAAATGGTACGACCTGTTCCGTAAAAATGCCGAACAATATATCGAAAGTCACCGCCCGTGCTTCGAAGCCAGCGGGAAAGTGGAAACCCGTGAACGCTACAACGATGGCGACAAGAGCTATTCGGAATATGAATTCCTGCCGTTTTCACAGATAAACACAATCGTCAAAAACTATAGCAAAGCCTGCCGGAATTTCGCTTACCGGATTATCAGCTATTTCAACAAGCAGTACAACCTTTCTATTCCGACCCCCAATATTTACGACGATCCCGACGAATTGCCGTGGGGCTTCCGTCCGGACTATATGAGCTGCGTCGAAATCGTTTTCGACCACCTCGGGGGCCGTGGCTTCCGCGAAAAAGCCGAAGACGAGATCATCGACCGCTGCCTGGAAACCGTCCGTAAATACAGAAATGAAATGCAGCCCAAACTCAAAGGGCAAACCATCTCCTTTACCGCAATGTTCCGTTTCAGCGATTACACGCCAGACCGTATCTGCTACGAAGATGTGCGCAAAATAAGCAACTTATGCACCGCATTGGCCCTGTTCGGCGACCAACGACTGAACGGGGAAATCGACATCATCCAACAATTCGATGCAGACAAAGTGGACACTTCCCGTTGGTATGACCTGACCACCAGCGATGCCGAACAAATCCGGTTTTACAAAAACGGCCGTATCGACGTACGCTTCGCAAACCACCATGCCGCCCAACTCTGTTTCCACCAACTGCGTCTGGACACTTTAACCGATGCCGAGTGATGAATTACGCCATTATTCCCCAACAGATTCCGCAGGATAAACGAGCGGAATACAACGAAAAGATCCTCTTCGATATCGATACCGGGAGAGGCGTCCTGCCCCTTGAAACAATCTACAACTGCTACACCGGTATCGGCGGCCTGCATGGTCTGAAGCAGGAGGATTTCGAGAATTACAATGCCTATGCCCAAGCTAAAAAAGAGTTTGAAATGGGGCAATTTTTCACTCCGCATGATCTCTGCCGGCAAATGGTCGAACTGGTTGCGCCGGACCCCTCTGAAATGGTGCTTGATATGGGGTGCGGAATGGGCAACTTTTTTAACCACTTGCCGAATCAATACAACGCCTTCGGCTTCGATATCGATCCGAAGGCTGTCAAAGTAGCCCGTTACTTATACCCGAACGCTACTATCGAGCACAAAGACATCCGCAATTACGATCCCGACTCACGCTTCGATATCCTGCTGGGCAATCCGCCATACAATCTGGATTTCGACCGGGACTCCTCTCAATTCTATTATTGCAAAAAAGCGTACGACGTTCTAAACCCGGCAGGGATCATGGCTCTTGTCGTGCCTTTTACCTTCATGCAAAGCGAGTTCTGGGACAAGTCGGAAGTGAGGGCCATCAACTCCCGCTTTTCCTTTATCGGACAAACCCGGCTCCATCCAAACGCTTTCGCCTACGTAGGAATTCATAACTTCGAAACCAAGATCATGGTCTTCGCGCGGGAATCCTCCCATATCGAAGGTAAGCCCTACAATGCCGAGGAATTCATCACCATGGAACAACTCGCCGGACGGGTTTTGGCACTGCGGGAGCTTAAACAACGTTTGAAACTGAAGTTGATGCGGGAAACAAACCTCTTACTGAATGCCGAAGAAGACGCTTTCAATGATCGCCTGAACAAATACCTCTACGAACTGAAAGCACACCCTCACCTGCAGGAACATTACGACAAAGCCGTCGCTTTGGTAACCAAGTTCCGCAACCAGAAACCTCCAGAGAATTGCACCCATGCCCAATACGAAGAATGGGATAAAAAGAAACTGACCTACGCACAAGTCCTTTCGATCATCTACCGTTACATCCGTCGCCAATACGAAGTGCCACGCAAGGAAGTGGCGCTTGTGCGAACCCGGTATAGCTACAAGCTCAAAGCTTATGCGCCGCATTTGTTGGACAATGTAAAAGAACGGTCGGTTCCCATCAACGAATTGATTACCCTGCGAAGCGGACTTCCGGAGATCCCGGCAAAATGGGAAACTCCCCAAACACGTAAGCAGTATAAGGCGGCCAACAAATCGATCAAGCGGAAACGGCGCGAATTTTTGCAACAGAACAAAACATTTGACGAAATGGTGCCAAATCCGGAACTGACCCGTTATATCGATTCATTAAGCTTTATGAACCGCGATATGCAGCGGTGCGAATTCACGCCTTTGCAAAAGCATGACATGAACCTGCTTTTCCAGAAACGATATTTACTTCTCAACTGGCAACAGGGATCAGGAAAAACCGCCGTGGCCTATCATTTCGGGAAATACCTGCGCAGCCTCAAACGCATCCGCAATATCGTAGTGCTGGCACCGGCCATCGCCATCGAACTGACATGGACGAACTTCCTCAAATGCCAGAAAAAGAAATTTATTCACGTTACACGTCCGCGCGATCTGGAAAACATACGACCGGGAATGGTAGTCATCGTCTCGCTGACCATGCTGGACACCCTTAAACGGGAATTCAAACGGTTTACGAAAATACGCTCGCACAAGATATGCCTCATTTTCGACGAATCGGACGAAATTACCAACGACCAGACCAAACGCACCCGCAGCTCGCTGAACATCTTCCGGCGGGCTAAGTATAAGATGCTGGCAACAGGAACCACCACACGCAACAACATTCCGGAAATGTATCCGCAGATCGAGATGCTTTACAACAACTCGGTAAACATGCTGTGTTATTGCGCAAGGATTTATCACGAAGAACGGGAAACTTACGACATCGTAGAGGAATCCAATCCATATTACGGATTGCCGTTCCCGCCAAGGGGAGGGGCACAACTGTTCAAAGCCTGTTTCAATCCCGGCAAAGCCACGGTCTTTGGCATCGAAAAACATAATCAGGACATCTTCAATACAGACCAACTCTTCAGCCTGATCGGCAAGACCATCCTTACCAGAAAGTTCAAAGAGTTTGCCGGCGATAAATACGAAATTATCAATCACAATGTCGCGCCGGGCCCCGGAGAACGCAAAGTGTACGAAAAGATCCTCAAAGAATTTTGCCAAATCTGCTACAAATACTTCAACAGTACCGGCGACGAGAAAAAGGAGGCCGCACTGCGGCTGGTCCGCCAAATCATGCTGCTTATCCGCGCCTGCTCCGTGCCGCACAAGATCGAAGGCTACTGCGGTGAGCCCTTCCCGCGTAAAGTTCGCTTTATCGCCGATATGGTGCGTGAAATGCCGGGCAAAGTAACCATTGGCTGCACGACACTCGAGGCGATGGAAATGTATTCCGATTATATGGGTATGGCCTTCCCGGATCGGAAACTGTTCGTCATCCACGGCGAGATAACCTTCAAACGGCGACAGAAAATCATTGCCGAGTTTGAGGCCACCGAAAACGGCATCCTCGTCTGCACACAGCAGAGTCTAAAAAGCTCAGCCAACATTCCTTCCTGCGATGAGGTAATTCTCGAATCCCTGCAGTGGAACATCCCTAAAATGGAGCAGTTCTACTTCCGGTTCATCCGACTGGATTCCAAGGGAAAAACCCATGTGCACTTCGTATCTTACGACGAATCCATCGAACAAAATATGATTGCTTTGGTGCTGACCAAAGAACGTTTGAACGAATTCATCAAATGCGGCGAAATCAAACAGCAATCCGAAATCTTCAACGAGTTCGACATTTCTCCTTCTTTGATTGAAAACCTGTTAAAACGCCAAAGAGATAAGGATGGGAATTTCTACATCAGTTGGGGAGAACAACGGGTAGCATAAACAACAAAAATTCATTTCTGTAAAACAAACTCAATGAAAAAGAATAAAATAGCAATAAAAAAAGACGCTTCAAAGTTAATCTCAGAAAAACGTTTTTGGGAAATCATCGAAAAGTCGGATAAAGGACGGAACTTGGTAGACGTATTAAGCCGACTTGCCGTAGATGAAATATTCGGCTACCGCTATTGGTGGAATTATTTTGTCAGGCTTTCTTATACTTCGTCTCTTTGGGCGGTTGCCGCCGTGATTTTGAACGGGTGTTCCGATGACGGTTTTGATTATTTCCGTTTTTGGCTGATAGCCAGAGGACAAACGGTATTTTATAATGCGTTGAAAGACCCGGATACACTATGCGATGAGTTCGATTATCTGCTAAACCCGGAGCAAAGAGAATACCCCGAAAAAGAGCAATACGATTATGCCGTCTATGATGTATTGAAGCGGTTAAATATAGATTATGACAAAGCATTGAGCCAATACAACTTGCGAGACAGTCCTTATCCCAAAATAGAACTGGATTGGGACGGCGATAGCAAAGAGTGTATGGCGCAACTCTGTCCCCGCACAGTCGCAAAATGGTGGCAGCATGAATATTTTTATGACTTGTAAAAAAACGAAATTATGAACATAACCGTAACCAAAATCACACTGAAACCCATCGGACTGGAAAACCAAATCCAGGACGCGATCGAAGGAAAAAGCAAAGAAACCGAAAGAGCTGTAATCACAAAAAAGCAACAGCTTGCCGAACACATTAATTCCGTAGTAAACATAAACGGCAAGCGGGTTTACGCTCCCCGCATCAATGGGGAATATATTGAGTATTACATGCAGCGGGGAGGAACAAAGTATTATTATCCAATTCAATACGCCACAATAGAAATTACCTTGGATAATACAACAGACGAACAAACGCGTATGATTCCGATAACTATTCGGGAGCTGGCAGAAAAGGCTTTCTCCCTCACTGTGGGTAACACCATTGATTTCTCATGTCAGGTCGAGGAAGATTACATCTGGAATATCTCCAAAATACGAAAACTCGATACAGACCTGATTATCTGGGGTATCTATGGTGGTGGCATGTCTTTTATGCATGACCTGACCGGAGACTCTGACGCAACAGAACTGGCAACCTTCATCGAACGATCGCTCCCTTCATACACAGAAGGAAGCGTATGGATCAAACCGAATAAACCTTCCCGGGTCCTTACGCCCGGAGATCTATACGAACTGATCCAACAAGAACAGACGAAAGGTTATAAATACTTGTTTATCTACCGTAACGAAAAGGCGATGCTCGAAGCCCTCGATGGAAAAATCTATGCTATCAGCGATACCGACGGTACCCACCTGTGCGATCTCCTAAGAGAAGATTATCTCCGAATGAGAGATGAGGTAACAATCATCAGCAAAGCCGAGGCACGAGCCGATATTCCTTATGTTTCCGATTGGGTCGTCGCCGAAGAATCCCTCCGAAATGAGGTATTGGCCTGTCGCGTTGCAATCCTGTTTTTCGAAAAACAAACCCAATAACCAGCATTATTTTTTTCTGATTTTTTGGGTTACAGTCTTCGGAAAATACCGACACAGGCTGAAAATCAGTGAAAATCACTATCTTTGTTCAAGCGATCGTTCTGGTTGCAATGTTCTGTAAAATAATGCTTTAAAAGATTGTCTGTCATTCTTCTTTCAAAAGAGGTAAATTGGTTCTATTTTGGTTCTTATGATTGTAAGTACCTGATTTACAATCGCATTTCTATTAAGGATAAAAGTTGGGAGCCTTTTTAATCGTCTGACTTATCTCGCTTCCCTCCAATACGTTTTATCTCTTTATCAAAATCGGATTCAAACAAGCGGTCTTGCACAATACGGTATTTCTCAAACTCGCTTTCGGCAAAATCTTTCGCCATCAGTGCAGTTACTTTTCCGCTATTCTGCAATACATCACGGTCGTCAGCTTCTAAGAATTTATCAAGGCGTTTTGCCCAATCTTCCATCGTCATGGGGATATGTCTTTTGGCGCGGTCTTCCGCTAAATCCAAGTAAGCATTGACAATACGTCCCAACGACTCCAGTTCGGTCTCGGTCAGGTAGTTTTTGGCTATGGAAACATCGGTTTTAACTATTTTCCCTTCGGGACTTTTCTCCCATGATGTCAAACCCATATGTTCTTTTTCGGCGTTCGCCCTTGATATGATGAGTTCGGCGGCGGTATGACCGTGAACAGCGTAATGCAGCTTGTTTTGAACTTTGGCAAAGAATTCTTTCGTGACTACAGCGTTTTTGTTGTAATCCATAGCAGTAGCGTAAATATCCGTTATCTTTTGGTAAAAGCGGCGTTCGCTCAAACGAATTTCGCGGATTTCGGCAAGCAGGTGTTCAAAATAATCTTCGCCGAGAAACGCACCGTTTTCCATGCGTTTTTTGTCGATAACGTAACCCCGAATGGCATAATCCCGCAAAACGGATGTCGCCCATTGTCGGAAAGCGGTTGCCCGCTTGGAATTTACGCGATAACCGACGGCAATAATGGCGTCCAGATTGTAATGCTTGGTATTGTAGGTTTTACCGTCCGATGCAGTTACCGAGAATTCCTCGGTAACTGCATTTTCGTCCAGTTCGTTTTCTTTGAATATGTTTTTGAGATGTAGCGATATGTTATCCGTCGAACAGTCAAACAGGGCTGCCATTAACTTTTGACTAAGCCAAATCGTTTCGTCCTGAACGCGCACTTCAATGCCGTCTTCTTTTGCCTGATTGGTAAAGATGAGGAATTCGGCGGTACTGTTGCGGATTTGTAGTTTCTTTTTTTTAGTCATATTCTAATTTTCCTCCTGATAATAAACCTTGTAGAATTTTCCTTTTTTATCCTCACCTTGCTCTATAAGTTCTCGGTCTCCATGAATATAAATATGAAAATTCTTATCCAGTTTTATAACGCTTTTCAGCGAACGGGCTTGTTTCTTGACAGCACTTTCCGAAATTGCGAAGTTATCAGCAATCTCTACATCATAATCCTGTTGAAACGATGATTTGAACTGATTAAAACTATTGATAATGTCAGGTTGACCAATTACTTCATTCGCAAATTCGGTCATATTGAAATTTTCATTCTCCTTAAAGAACTTTACCGATTTATTTAGCAAATCCACTTGGTCAGCTTTGGAAACTTCAAAATGCTGTGGTAATTCGTTCTTGACAAAATTCTTACAAAGCGACAATATATTTTGAGTATTATGATATTCATCTTTTCGTTGTCGAACATGTAGGAAGTCATCCATCCAGTATTGAGTTTCTGCTCCCTTGTTTGTGTTATCAATTACGGCAACAATATATCCATTCTCGCGCTCTGTATTGAAAACCAAGCAACCTTTATCCAGCTTATTGATATTTACTCCTTGTTGGCTCTCAATTTCAAAACCTTCTCCCGATGGGAATACTTTCAGAAATGTATCTTTATTTTCAGATTTGAATAAGCCTATTACATCTACTACTTCTCCATCTAAAATGTAATCTTCAAAATAAACGGTATAGAATTCTCCACCTTTAATTTTCGGATGTGTGCTTTGCTCATATAAATGCTTGGCAAGGTTTACAGATTGTTCGTATAAGGCTTCCTTATCGTCGAAAATTTTGCTAATACAAACAAATACTTCATTCATATTGATATCAATATTATGATAGAAATTGAAGTATTCATTGGATTTAAAGGGAGAAGTGAAATAGTGTAGCAGCAAGTTGTTAGTATCCTCACTTGTATTCAAGTACGACTTAGAGAAATGAATGCCCTCATCTAAAAGCTTATTCCCCACCTTTTGCAGAACAATATGTTTTAGTATTGCTGATGTTACATCAATCATATTTATATCAAATTAAATTGTCTGAATCTGTTTAACTTCATTTTCTCTATCTCTTTTCTCAACTCATGTTCTAAAGGTTTTGTATCTCGCACATTCTTCTTCAAGTTATAAGTATTATGCAAGTATGGCTCTGTTCTAAACTCTCCGTTCAATCCACCCTTATTTTTCAGCGCATTGGAAAAGTTAAACTTAACAGTGTAATAACCGATAGTTCCTCTATAGTTATACTTGTAATTTATCTCTACCTCTTCCAAATGTATCGCATCTTTAAAAGTCGATTCTGACATTTCACTTATACCCGAAAGTTGTTTCCCGCGTAAGATAAAAAGGATATCTTTGTCCGTTTTGTCTTTGTACTGTTCAGGAATTTCTTGTTCCTTATCAAAATTATATTTGATGGATTTAATATCTTGGTCTGTTAAAAGAATAGAATCATCCAGTCTGGTAAAACTCAACAGAAAATTTACTCTATCCGCGTTATTTTTAAAGCTATCAAACATGATTTTAATTGCTTCCTCTTTAATAACATGATTTTCCCTCAATGTGCGTTCAAGTTCTTTAACAATTCGCTTACCTATCGTCTTTCCATCTCTACAATTGGTCTCCATATTATTAAAAATCATATTATCACCTTGCCTCTCACATGTAATTTTTATAGGATAAGCCTGCGTATTGACTGTGATTTGTTTGGTCGGGTCTTTAACCTCTACATATGATTCAAATACAAAAACATCAGGATTCCTTTTATCTGGCTTAAATTCTACAGGGTCTAATAAACGAGAATTAATGCCTTCATTAACTTTGGAGAAATTTGGTTTGTATGTTTTGAATATATCGGGTATAGAAACATTTGTTACAGTTGGAAATATAACGGGGACTGCGGGAGCAGGTCGTTCTGTTTTATTGATAAAACGGATAAAGTTTTGCAACTCTGCGGGAGTAAACAAAAGTGTCGTTATTAGTGGAGTTATTTTGGTCTTATCGCTGTTCTTAAAAAAGATACCTCTGTGAGATAAAAATAATTTCAAATCACTGGAATTTATCAAATCCGTTTTCAGAAAAGGTTTCAACATATCCCCATATGGTAATTGTTCGACAAAGGTCTCATTGATATGGACAGATACCTTTTCTACATCCTCGTTATATGCCTCATCCTTAATAGGGGATTTTTCAATTTGAGGCAGGTTTCCGATGGCAGTATAGTTAATAACTGACATGGATTTTACCGACGTCTTCTTTGATAGTAATTCATCATTAAAGCTTGAAATTACAGCGTTAACTTCATTCTTAAATTCATCCTTATAGTCAGGAAAGAAAATAACATATTCATTTCCGAAACCGCTTGTCAATTTTACGATGAGCCAAATGATTTTTTTCAGATTCTCAGAAGAATAAGTGTCATTACAAAACAAAAGAATACTTATTTTTTCATCGCTTTCTTTTATTATAGGCAAAATCGAAGAATTTATGTATTGTGGAGGCAAACGATATCCTCTTTTCCCAATCTTTTTAGGGCTTGAATTTTCTTCTGTTATTGGATATAAAAACTTAACAGGCAGATTATTGTAATTTTTAGCAGCAATTATGGAACTCACAAGAAAATTTGTTCTTGCATTATCCATTACTAAATATGTCACACTGCCATCTAAATCATTAGGCTTGACTATGTTTCTTAAGGAATCGTTATAGTCTTCATTAACTTCTTGATTATTTAAAGAAAGCCAAAATAGAATACTAAAGATAGACTGTTCTTTTGTTGATACGATTCCTTTGTTTTTATATAATTCTAAATGCTTATTTGTATTTATAAGATATTCCTGCATTTGCTTTTTAGCACTACTTGGATATTGACCATCTACAAATGCCGAAATATAGATATTATCATCAACATTATCTTTCAGTTTACTTTCCCACTTTTGATAGAAGTCAACATTATAATGCAGTTCTTCCCCTGTTTCCTCATCAATTTCAGTAATTGGCTGCGGTTCATCTAAATTGTCCCATCCTATAAGCTTTAGAATATTTCGTGCTACTTCATGACTTTTACTCTGAGTTGCAGGCAATACTTGGGCTGGCATAAATTGTGCAAATGGATTTTCTGAAGCCATTTTTTCTATATCGCCAATTTGCTTTAATAATAAGGAATCAAATTCATCCCTTGCAATAACTTTACCAATGATTGAACTCTTGTAAAATTCAGTAATTAGAGAGTTTGTTAATATTTCTCGAACCCCATATGTTATTTTTTCTTTTCCTCTTTGAGAGTAGAATTTTTCCACTAATACAAACATCTCTGCCATTAGAGAATCTATGTTTAAATCTTTATGTAGAACTTCTATATCAATATCTGATAATTTCTTATATAAATTATCGGATAGCCTTCCGATTAGGAATAGTGTGTAGGATTTAGCATCTGCGGTTGATGACTTCAATTCTTGAGCCCATTTTTTTGTATCACTAAGCGAAAATGGATTTTGAGATGATTTTACTTGATAAACGGATTTAGTTCCATCATCATATATCCATTTTATATCAACTTTTTCATGTTCATCATTTGGCTCTATGCAAACAGATTTCCAATCATTTTTATCTAAAGATTCTAAGATAGCTATGATTGTTTGTACTAAATAGCCCCTCAAACTTGCTTGTCCTCCCATAATGTTTATTCTTTAGTGATTATATTATTATTCTTTTGTTTCCACCAAAAGCTCTCTCACGCTTATTTTTAGGATTCGTGCAATTTCGACCAATGTTTCAAGCGATGGTTGTGTTTTGTTCGTACACCAACGCGAAACGGTTGTAGTGCTTAAATTCATTTTTTCAGCGAGCCATTTGTTGGTTACTTGCTTTTCTGCAAGCACTGCTTTGAGCCTATTAATTGTCTTTGTCTTCATTCTAATTTACACAATATGCAAATTTATCAAAATACTTCGACTATACAAAAGAATTATTTCTTTGTTTTTCAGCATGAAAGAACATTGTGACTTTGAAAGCGTCTTCCTTGTCTTAGTTTAACTGACAAAGGTTATTCTCGGACAATCAGTTATTCTCGCGGGTTTCCGCCCCTCCCAACGGATAGGAAGCCATGAGCGGGATATGGTAGATCGAACCATTTATTCACCGGAGTTTCGTCGGATGGAAGCCAAAGCGTATTTTACCTCGTCTAAATCGTTGTCAGAGATAGGCAAAGAGTTTTAACGTCAAAATGACGACAGTACATAAATGGGTTCTCCGTTATGGACCAGAATTTGGTCACTCCCGTACTATTCGACAGGATTTTCATACCTTTACATTTCTCTTACGAACATGGCGAACGCAAAAGAGAGTGAGAGCCGTGCAGCGTCTAAGGTTCTCGTCATCTGTGCCTATTTGACGAGCAATAACTTTCAATGACCTACGCTCATCTACAACTGCTTGTACTGCTTTTAACCGTTCTGCATAACTAAATTTTGCACGACCTGTCATAAAATACCCTAAAAGTTAGTGTCCAACTTTTGGGGTGCAGTTCAATTCGACCACTTTAAAACGCAGGCAGGATTACCGAGTTTTGTCCTGAGTGCTTCGGAATGGATCGACAAAACAGGCGCTATCGGCCTTGTCGTTAAAAAAGGACGTTACGGGGGAACATATGCCTATA
>ERZ857503.674-NODE-674-length-24553-cov-4.146420_pt1 | contig 24553 bp, 16 predicted proteins | sample MGYA00519766_ERZ857503 | MGnify/ENA primary metagenome ERZ857503 (study PRJEB31778, sample SAMEA3449345) | human gut metagenome | biome: human gut; feature: human-associated habitat; material: faeces | place: United Kingdom | collected 2010/2012 ...
CGATGCGGAACGTTTTTCAGCGAGCGCATGCCGTTGTCGAAGCCGAGCCAGTCGGTTGCGCTGCCCGGGGCATAGCGGAAATCGTTCGAGTGCGTGACGCTGTTGAATCCTGTGCCGTAGCTGATCGTCAGCGAGTTTTCCTCGGGTACGACTTTCGTGCGGATTCGGATGAAACCGCCCGAGAAGTCGGCCGGCAGTTCCGGTGCGGGCGACTTGACGATTAGCAGGTTGTCGATCTGCGAACTGGGCAGGACGTCGAACGAGAACGCGCGCGTGTCGGCTTCGGAGCTCGGCACGGCCGCCCCGTTGATCCATACGTTGTTGTAGCGTTGGGCCAGTCCGCGGACGATGACGAACTTGTCGTCGATGACCGAAATGCCCGGGACGCGGCGGATTACTTCCGAAGCGTCCTTGTCCTGAGTGCGGGCGATCGTCTGGGCCGATATGCCGCTGGCGACGTAGCGGGCCGATCGCATCTGCGCGATCAGTCCCGCGTCGCTGTCGACCTTGCGCGTCGCGACGACCACGGCTCCGTCGAGCTGCGACGATTCGGGCTCGAGCGTTACGCTCAACTCGCAATATTCGTCCCTGCGCAGCTCGAGCGGTTCGCTGCGGAATCGTTTGTAGCCGATGAACGACACCGTGACAACGGCCGTTCCGGGTTCGGCGCCGAGAATCAGAAATTTGCCTTCGGAGTCGGTGATCGCTCCGAGCGTCGTTCCTTCGATGGCGACCGTCGCTCCGACGATCGGGGCGCTCGATACATCGACAACGGTGCCGCGCACGACGGCCGAAGCGGCTTGGGCGTCGGCCCGTGCCGGAAAGGAAAGCATGCTCAGCATGAAAAAGAACGATGTCAGTCGGGTCATGAGTTGATAGAGGCGTATTGGTTTTCGATGCCGCAAAGTTACCGGTCCCTGCGGTACGGCTGGTTAACGTACCGAGACCAAACCGTGAAGTTTAAGTTACGAACCGGGCTTCACGTAAAAAGAATGTTAAGAGGGAAAAGACCGGCGCATGCTCAGTTTTTCCTGCAAAGCAGAGGTTGAATCCGAAAAAAATCGTTAATTTGGGCTTCCATTGAACGATTTAAACGAGGAAAGCATGAATCGCAAACACATCCTGATCATTCTGTCGATCCTGCTGCTGCTCCCTTGGGGCGGATACGGGGCGAAGGCGAAAAAGGCGGTATTTATCATCGTGGACGGTGTTCCGGCCGATATGATTGAGCGGCTGAAACCGCCTGCAATCGGCCGGATCGCGGCCGAGGGCGGCTATTCGAGGGCCTACTGCGGCGGGATCGCCGGCACGTACTGCGAAACGCCGACCATTTCGGCTGTCGGGTACAACTGCATCCTGACCTCCGCATGGGCCAACAAGCACAACGTATGGGACAATTCTCCGAAGCCCGATTACAGCTACTGGTCGATTTTCCGGATCGCCAAGGAGCAGAAGCGGGACGTGACGACGGCTCTCTATTCGAGCTGGACCGACAACCGCACCGTGTTGCTCGGCGAAGGGTTGCCCGAGACGGGAGACCTGAGGATCGACTATGTCGTCGACGGTTTCGATCTCGACCAGAAGAACTATCCCAAGGAGAAGGACGATCTGCAAGTCTATCGCATCGACGATACGGTGTCGAGGGCTGCGGCGGCCGGTATCCGCGAGCAGGCGCCGGACCTGAGCTGGGTCTATCTGTGGTATACCGACGATGCTGGGCATATCTACGGCAACGGCGATTATTTCGACGAGTACGTGATGAAGGCCGACCGTCAGATCGAACGCATTTGGGAAGCGGTCGAATACCGCGAGAAATATTTCGACGAGGAGTGGATGGTCGTCGTGACGACCGACCACGGCCGGGGCGACGACGGTCATCATCACGGCGGACAGTCCGCGCGCGAGCGGACCTCGTGGATCGCGACGAACGTTCGGGGAAATGCCCGCTTCGCCGAACCATGGCTGTCGATCGTCGACATCGCTCCGTCGCTCGCTCGCTTTTTGGATTTCGACGTGCCTCAGGAGGTGTTGTGGGAACAGGACGGAGCGCCTTTCATCGGGGAAGCCGATATCTGCGCTCTCGAGGCCGTGCGCGGCAACCGGACGATCGAGCTGACGTGGGAAAGTCTCGACGACCGGGCGCTGGCTACCGTTTACGTTTCGAGGACCAACGATTTCAAAAACGGACAGTGCGACCAGTGGACGAAAGCCGGCCGCGTGAAAGCGGGAGAGCGGCGCTTCGTGTTCGATACGGGCGACGATCCGAACGGTTTCTACAAGTTCGTCGTCGTGACGCCCGGCAATCATCTGAACTGCTGGGTTCCGGAGAAAAAGTAGTTTGCCGGAGCCGGTTGCACGGATTCCGGTGCGATCATAAGCTGGTCGCATCGCTCCGTCAAGTGTTTTTACGCTTCGGCGGGACGGCAAGAACTCGGTTCTCGCTTTTCCGGTCACGGATAGAGCCGTTTCTGGTCTGCCTCGCTGGGATGATTCTCGGCGGGTCGGTTCGCGGAATCGGACAAGAGGGAGGGAACTCGGATGCTTTTTCGCTTGCGGGGGCGTTTCCGGGTGTCCGTTCCGTCTTTATCGCAATGCCCGTCTCGAGCTGGTTGCGGAGTGGATCGGATGCTTTTTAGGCGGGGCGACGGTTCTTTCCTGCCCGGGGCATGCTTTGATGGAGGAGATCGGAACGAGTGCGCCCGTCGGACTACCGCTTTATTCGGACGAAACGAATCGCCCGACGGAGCCGGTCGGTTCCGTGAGGCGTGGGGGAACGCCGGTTGTCGTCGGAATAGAAAAAAGAGCGCCTCGAATCTTCGAGGCGCTCTTTCGTAAACAGAATCAGGTGGCGGTTATTTGCCCGGGTTCAGGCGTATCTTGACCCATTGGGTCGTTTCGCCCCAGCCGTATTTCACCGTGGCAGGGATGAAGATGTTGCAGGAGCGCTCGACGCCGGCACCTGCGCTGTTGTTGGTGAATACGAGCTTGGAGCCCGTTGCCGTGATCGAGGCTCCGGCATAGGCTTCGGTGAGCGGCATACTTTGGTCGGCCGTCAGGTTGTCGTCGACGACGATGTTACCTCCCTGCCGCTTCATGCCGATCTTAGCCTTGTCGGTTTCCCATTCGACGCTTTCGACTTCATAGTAGTCCCAAAGCTCCGCGGCATACTTCTGCTTGTCGCTTTCCGGATTTACGATGTCGTTCTCGGCTACGAGATAACCGTTGAAATCGGTCATCGTGAAAGCGTTCGAGCAGTCGATCTCCGATCCGCCGATCACATGATCCTCGAACGAAGCGTTCTCCAGTTCGGCGTTGATCGTCAGCGGGGCAACGATGTTCACGTCGAACTCGGCCACCTGCATCTTGTTGTATCCGTTGATGTCAGCCCATACCTTCAGCGTGGCTTTGTTGCCGACCAGTCCTTTGCCCGCGTCGTTCTTCTGGAGCGAGAGGTTGACGGCGCTTGCGCTCGTGACGCTCGGTGCGTACCAGTTGTCGCCTTCGGCAACGAAAGTCAGCTCTGCGGCTTTTTCCGCGTTCTTGAGCAGCGTGTAGCCGGCTTTGTTGGCAGTACCGGCCGGTTCGGCGGTCAGTGCCGGAGCATATCCTGTCTGAGGCTGGGTCAGTGCGAATTGCATGTCCCACTTGCCGCACGCGGAGAACAAGTCTTTCACGATGCAAGCGTTGGGCGTGAACAGCTGCATCAGATCGTAGTTGTAGACGCAGGTAGTCCCCGAAGTCATCGTCGGCTCGTACTGAACCGGGTAAACGTTAGCCTGTGCTCCCGGCGTGATCCAGTACTGCTCGTAGTAGCCGCTGATCGACGGCAGAGTGACGTTGACGGTGCACTTCAGCGAGAAGGTCACATCGCCCGCAACGCCTTTCGGATCGGTATAGGTGATCAGGATGCTGTACTCTTTCGACGTGGCCGGTACGATCTTGCCGATCGCCTCGGCGTCGAGCGTCCATTTCAGGGCTACGGCGTCCTCGGATACGTCCGAAGTCTGCTCGGTAATTACGCCGTCGCCTTCGCCGAAGGTACCCTTGCCGTTGACTTTCAGTTCGTAGATAGCTTCGAATTCGTCTTTCGACATGCCGCCTTCCTTCACCTTAGCATAGACGTACTGCGTCATGTCTTTCCAGAGGAAGTCGTTTTCGATGGCGGAGCAGCTCAGATTCTGGGCGTAAGTCTTGATCTCGCCCAGTTCGATCGGGTCGGGGCTGACGGAATTTTCTACCCACTTGATTTTGAAGTAGGCCACGTCGACTATCTGATTCTCGTTCGTCGTGTCGACCAGCGTTACCCGCACGATGGGCTCCTTGTCGATAGCCGCGCGGTTGTTGACCTCGCCGCCCGGAACCTGCGACGTGATCGTCGTTCCGTCGATGCGGGCGAATTGCTGCTGATCGGTCTGGTTGGGTCCCAGCTTGTAAGCATCGGGTGCCAGCTCGAAACGGAACTTCAGGCCGTAGCCTTCGAGCTTGTCTGCGGTCATTTCATTGGCGTTCGCCCCGTCGTCGTAGCAACCCGTCACCATGCCGGCCAGGTCGAACGGCTCGTTGTACTTGATGCTCTTGGAGATTTTTTCGGCCTGTGCCGCACCGTAGATCGTAGCGTAGTCCGAAAAATGATGATGCGCGCCGTGTGCACAATCGAAATCGGTAATCTGCTGCGAATTATCGAACTGCGCGGCGATAACGGGCGTTACGGTCGACTCAGCGAGCCGGACATATTCGGAGTAGACGTAGGCTTCGGTCTCGTTCTCGAACAGACAGTCGTCCGCTACGGGCACTTTCAACGCGACGGTATAGATCTTGTTTCCGTCGAGCTTCAGCGGCTCGGTCGAGGTCTTGGCCGCATTGACGGTCAGGATGCCGTTTTCGATGTCGTGGCCGACGACTTTCACAGGCGTATTTTCTCCCGTTTCGGCGGCTCGGGTCACGGCCGTCGTCGAAACGAACGAGGGCGTTCCGATATCCTCCTTCTGTACTCCGGTAGGATTCAGGCGATAATCGGCCGTTGTCGACTCGTCGGAGACGATCGTGGCTTTCGCGGCTTTCTTCGTGCTACCGTCCGGATTGATCGTCAGGGCATTGTACGATACGGACAGGAACTCGATCGTGGGGATTCCGTCGACATAGAGGCCGGGAACCAGCGTCACGCTCGTCAGCCGGGATGAGAGTACGCCGCTGAGCGAGGAAAGCTGTTCTCCCACTTTTTCCATGATCTCGGCGTTCAGGTCCTTCACGGCCTTTTCGAGGGTTGCCTGGTCGATCGCACTCTTGCGGATGTTTTCGATCAGTCCCGACAGTTTCTGATCGAGCGCCGTCAGATCGGCCGAGGAGGCCTTGTCACCGAGCTCGTCGGCGTACTTCTCCAGCGCTTTCTGCTGTACTTCCAGCGCTTTCTCGAATTTCTGCATGTCGTCGATCGTGACATAATCCTTCAGCATTTGCGACAGGTTTTTCTCGATACCTTCGATCTGGCTGGCCAGCTCGTCGAGCGCGCTTTGGTCGGCCTTGTCCGAAATCAGAGACTGGCATTGAGAAATAGCCTCCCGGATGGCTTCCGTCTTGGCATCGGCGACGGCTTTCTGAGCTGCCGCAGCCGTTTCGGCGGCCTCATCGGCGGCTTCCTTGGCTGCTGCGGCTTTCTGTGTCGCGGCAGCCGCCTCGTTCTGAGCTCCGGTCAGGGCCGTCTGCAAGGCGCCCAGCTGCTCTTGCAGCGCGGCAGCCGTCTCGCTCAGTTCGGTCTGCACGTTCCCGATGTCGTCGTCGTAGTCCTTGCAGCCGGCGTAAGTCAGCGTCGCCCCGATCAGGAGAAACGCCAAAACTCGGTTGATAAAAATTCGCTTCATAGTCTTTGGATTAAATTGTTTGAGTTGAACAAAATAGTGTCTGAGTGTGTCTCTCCCCCTCCTTGATTTCGGCCTTTCGCGAATGAAAAATTGTTGAGTAAAAATTAATTGAAAATGTATATCTTTATCCGATTTATAGCCACGAGCGAACAGGGCCGGATTTTTGCATGTCCAGCTTCGCCGACGAATAAAAACGGATGTAAAAGCACTGCAATAATACGAAGGATTTCGCCATTATGCAAGAAAAACGACGAAATATTTCACCAGTTAAGGATAGAATTTTGTATTATATTGAAAATCTGTCTATTAGCAAGCGAGAATTTTACAGTAAAACCGGTATATCCCGGGGTACCTTGGAGAGTCCGACCGGGATTACCGAGGATACTTTGGCGAAATTTATCGCCACATATCCGGAAGTTTCTCTGGAATGGCTGATACGGGGCGAGGGCGAAATCGTACGGCCGAACGGACCCGAAGAGGCTCCGGCCGACCTGCTGGAAATGGCCCGTCGCGTGATCGAAGCCAAAGACGAAATCATCGAATTGCAAAAAAACAGGATTGACTGGCTGACCGCACGCTTGTCGGAGAAGGGGTAGAGGCCCGTTCCAGGCCATTGGCGCGTGAAAAGCGCGCGCCTGAAACTCGAAATGGATGGGATTCTCCGTCGAACGGCGCCGTGCCGCGGTCCGGGTTGCCGTCGTTTCCCGCCATGTCGTGCGGCGTTTTTGCGGACGGCTGTTTATTCGCGGAAGTTATGCCGCTTTTTTGAGGCCATTATACTCCCCATGTACCCATACGTTCGCAACCGAAATTTTTTCATCGGCCGGTCGCGGTCAGCAACCGCCCGCAGGCCGTGCGTCCGATCGGGTCCTTATCCTGAATCCTCTCCGGCGGAGGGATGCCGGGGTGTCGGAAACATGGAGAACCCGAGGGAGGGTACAGGAGAACATATGAGTGGTTTTTTGTACGAGAACGACCATCGGTCGCGGCCATAGACCGTGACAGGCTGTCGGATAGAAAAAGCCGCTCCGCGCACAGCGCGGAGCGGCTTTTTCGCTTATTTGCCGGTCGTTATTCGGCGAGCAGGATTTCGAGTATCTTGATCGCGGCGGTCGCAATCGGAGTTCCGGGGCCGAAGATCGCGGCGGCGCCGGCCTTGTACAGATCGTCGTAGTCCTGATGGGGAATCACTCCTCCGACGATCACGACGATGTCCTCGCGACCGAGCTTCTTGAGTTCGGCGACGATCTGCGGCACGAGCGTCTTGTGTCCGGCCGCGAGCGACGAGACGCCGACGACGTGCACGTCGTTCTCGACGGCCTGCTTGGCCGCCTCGGCCGGGGTTTGGAACAGCGGTCCCATATCGACGTCGAAGCCGATGTCGGCATAGCCGGTGGCGACTACTTTGGCCCCCCGGTCATGGCCGTCCTGACCCAGCTTGGCGATCATGATGCGCGGCTGGCGGCCTTCCTTCTTAGCGAACTGCTCGGCCATAGCCTTGGCTTGTTCGAAGTTCTTGTCGTTTTTCACTTCTGCTGAGTATACGCCGGAGATGGAGCGGATCACGGCCTTGTAGCGCCCGACGACCGCCTCGCAGGCGTCGGAAATCTCGCCCAGCGACGCGCGGGCCTTCGCAGCCTCGACGGCCAGCTCCAGCAGGTTTCCTTTTTTCGTTTTGACGCACTCGGTAATGGCCGCCAGCGCAGAGCGGACTTTCGCCTCGTCGCGGTTCGCCCGCAGCTCCTTCAGGCGTTTGATCTGAGCTTCCCGCACGGCCGTGTTGTCGACGGCGAGGATGTCGATCGGGTCTTCCTTCTCCAGACGGTAGCGGTTGATGCCGACGATCGTGTCGTTGCCCGAGTCGATACGGGCCTGTTTGCGGGCGGCCGCTTCCTCGATGCGCATCTTCGGAATGCCGGTCTCGATCGCTTTGGCCATGCCGCCGAGCTTTTCGACCTCTTGGATCAGTTCCCATGCCTTGTGCACGATCTCGTTGGTCAGCGACTCCACGTAGTAGGAGCCGGCCCACGGGTCGACGCTGCGCGTGACGTAGGTCTCCTCCTGAATGTAGATCTGGGTGTTGCGGGCGATGCGGGCCGAGAAGTCGGTCGGCAGGGCGATCGCCTCGTCGAGCGCGTTCGTGTGCAGGCTCTGCGTGTGGCCGAGCGCGGCGCCCATCGCCTCGATGGCCGTACGAGCCACGTTGTTGAACGGGTCTTGCTCGGTGAGCGACCAGCCCGACGTCTGCGAATGCGTGCGCAGGGCGAGCGACTTGGGATTTTTCGGGTCGAACTGCTTCACGATCTTGGCCCAGAGCAGGCGGGCGGCCCGCATCTTGGCGATTTCCATGAAGTGGTTCATGCCGATAGCCCAGAAGAACGACAGCCGGGGCGCGAACGTGTCGACGCTCATGCCTGCGTTCACTCCCGTACGCAGATACTCCAGTCCGTCGGCCAGCGTGTACGCCAACTCGATGTCGGCCGTCGCGCCGGCTTCCTGCATATGGTAGCCCGAAATGGAGATCGAGTTGAATTTCGGCATGTTCTTCGACGTGTATTCGAAGATGTCGGCGATGATCTTCATCGAGAACTCGGGCGGATAGATATAGGTGTTGCGCACCATGAACTCCTTGAGGATGTCGTTCTGGATCGTACCGGCCATCTGGTCGAGCGTACAGCCCTGTTCCAGACCCGCCACGATGTAGAAGGCCAGAATCGGCAGCACGGCGCCGTTCATGGTCATCGACACTGACATCTTGTCGAGCGGAATACCGTTGAAGAGCACCTTCATGTCCTCCACCGAGCAGATCGACACGCCGGCCTTGCCCACGTCGCCCACTACGCGCGGATGGTCGGCGTCGTAGCCGCGGTGCGTGGCGAGGTCGAACGCCACCGACAGACCCTTCTGGCCTGCGGCGAGGTTGCGGCGGTAGAAGGCGTTGGACTCTTCGGCGGTCGAGAATCCGGCGTACTGGCGGATGGTCCACGGGCGCATCACGTACATCGTGGAATAGGGACCGCGCAGGAACGGGGCGATACCCGCCGCATAGTTCAGGTGCTCCATGCCTTCGAGGTCTTCGGCCGTATAGGTGCCCTTGACGGGGATCTGCTCGGCCGTCAGCCACGGCTCGACTTGTCCGCAGCCTTTCGAGGCGCAGCAGCTCTTCTGGCCGGCGCCTTCGTATTTCAATTCGGAAAATTTAGCTCTCATGATCGTTTCTTCGCTTTTAGATGCCCAACTCTTTGAGGTAATACTTGAGGGTTTCGAGCACGTTGGACTTCACGTTGATGAAGTTCATGATGCCCTGAGCTTCCAGCTCGGGCGTGCAGGCCGGAGCGCCGGCCACCACGAGGATCGCACGTCCGGCGAGCAGTTCCTTCACTTTGGGGGCGGCTTCGGCGTAGTCGTCGTCGCTCGCGCAGACCACCACGATTTCGGCCTTGGAGGCCAGAGCGGCCTCGACACCCTCTTCGATCGACTTGAAGAACGTGTTGTCCATCACCTTGATGCCGGCGCAGGCGAAGAAGTTGCACGAGAACTGGGCGCGGGCGCGGGCCATGGCGAGGCTGCCGCAGGTGAGCATGAAGGCTTTGGGGGCCTTGCCGCTGCGGTCGACGTGCAGACGCATCTCTTCGAAAGCCATGGCGCCGCGGTAGGGTGCCAGCGTGTTGCCTTCGGCTGCGGGGCGTTCGACGACGGCTCGGGTGATTTCACTGCCGGCGGTTTCGTTGAAGTTGGGATATTGGTTGGCGCCGAGCAGAATCTGCCGGCGCGTGGCGATCGCCTTGTCCTTGGCGGCGGCCGACGCCTTCACGCGCTCCGTGATGAAGCCCGATTCGTAGGCCTCGGTATAGCCGCCCTTCTCCTCGATTTCGAGGAAGAGCTTCCATGCCTCGGCGGCGATCGACTGCGTGAGGTTTTCGATGTAGTACGAACCGCCGGCGGGATCTACCACCTGATCGAAATGCGCTTCGTGTTTCAGCAGCAATTGGACGTTGCGTGCGATGCGCTTCGAGAATTCGCCGGGATCCTCGAACGAACGGTCGAACGGAGTAACCTCCAGCGAATGCACGCCGGCGATCGACGCCGACATGGCCTCGGTCGTGCCGCGGAGCATGTTCACATAGGGGTCGTAGACGGTCTGGTTCCACGTCGAGGTAACGGCATGGAGGAACATCTTGCCGGCGCACTCCTTCGCAGGGTTGTAGCCTTTCACGATGTTGGCCCACAGCAGGCGCGCGGCGCGGATCTTGGCCATCTCCATGAAATAGTTGGAGGTGATATTCAGCGAGAAGCGGAGCTTGCGGGCCGCTTCGTCGACGGTCAGTCCCGCGTCCTGAAGACGCACGAGGTAGTCGTGGCCGGCGGCGAGGGCGAAGGCGAGCTCTTCGACGATCGTCGAACCGGCGTTGCTGAAGATGTGCCCCGAGACGGTTACCACGCGGATGTGTTTATAGCCGGCGGTCCTGCGGATCAGGTCGGCGATGCGTCCGAAGCACTTTTCGCCGTTGGGCGAGCAGAAGGTGCCCTTCTGGGTGAGCCCCTTCACGAGCGGGTCGATGCAGAACGAGACGTGCGCTTCTTCCTTGGCGACGCCCTCTTTTTCGAGTTTGGCCAGTACGAGCTCGGCCACGTCGGCCATACGGTTGCCCGAGAAGACGAGTTCTACGGCCGGAATGCGGATCTCGCGGAGCAGTTCGTCCAGATCGGCTGCCGAGAACGACTCAGCGGCGATGCAGAAGCCGAGCGAGTCGACGCCGGCATTGAGGAGTTTGAGCGCCTCTTCGTTGGCCGCTTTCGGGCACTCGACCTTCACGGTCTGATGCACGTGCCAGCGGTTGTGCGCGTGCGTACCGCGGACGAACGGGAACTCCCCTGCCCGGGAGCCCATGAAGCGGATACCCTCGAGGTTCTCGGCGCGGTAGTAGGGGCGCACGTTGAATCCCTCGCCCGTCTTCCATACCAGTTTGCGCTCGTAGTCAGCACCTTTCAGGTCGGCCGTAATCACCTCTTCCCATTTCTCCGTCGGGACGGGCGGGAACTCGGTGAACAGCTTTTCACGTTTGGTATTTGCCATAACTATATTGAGATTAGTATATAAAGTGTGCTTCGAAATTGCATGTAAAGGTAGTAAATAAATACCGAATAATAACAAGAAATCGACGTTAAAATGACAGTGTGGAAGTTTTCGGCCCTTTCGGCCTCGGACCGGGCGGCGATTTTTGCGCTTCGGACCCGATCATTCGGTGTCCGATTCCTTGCATTTTATGCCGCGAACCGCTATCTTTGTAACCGTGGGATTGTACGGATACCAAAATACGGATTTGCGATGAAGAGACTTTTAGGGACGATGTTTCTGGGTATATTGCTTTTTTCGGCCTGCACGAAGGACGAGGAGGGCGGCGATATAGTCTGGGATTTCTGGAATTATAATATGGTGTTCGCCGTAACGGACGCCGCGGGCCGCGATCTGCTCGATCCCGCCGTGGAAGAGAATGTGCTCGGCAACGACATCCGTGTCTATTACAGAGGCGAAGTGTATGTGCCGGCGGACGATAGCCGCGCCATGGAGCGCGGTGGTCTCGCACTCCGGCACGGGTACGACGAGGAGGCGGACCGCTACGTGCTCGCTTTCGGGCTCTTTTCGCCCGCAGATCAGCACCACAGACAGACTTTCACGATCGACTGGGGAGACGGTACGCGGAACGAGGTAGCGTTCGACTGTTATGTCGCGGGGCCCGAGGAGAGGCCGGCGGTGCGGAAGAGCCTCTATCTCGACGGCGAACAGACGGAGGATACGCCCTATCTGATTCGTCTGGTCAAATAGCGGGCGGTGCATCGCGGCGTTTCTGCCGCTGAATCGGCGGAGCGTGCCGCCGGGTTCGGTTTTGTGCTCCGCTCCCGGCTTTTCGGGTCCCGGATTCGGCAGGAGGGTCGGATTCGTGGCCGTGTGCGGCTGCACGTAGGCGGCGGAGCCTGCCGGTTCCCGGGCGTTGTAGCGGAGAGTTTTGCATGGGGATTTTCCATCGGCTCGGGGGCGGTCGGGTGAGGGCCGGGCGCGTCTGATGGAGCGGCCGGGTCGGATAGGATCGTGCAAGTTAGGTTAGGTTGCCGGATCGCTGCGATTCGGACATGTCGGGCGGATCGGGCTGAATGGATTCGATCGGGTCGGTCGAATAGATCGGACCGGGTTCGACCCGTTCGACCGAAATAGGGGTAGGTTAGGTGCTCGGTCGAACGATCGTGCGATGTGCGGGAGTGCGTCCTGCGGCATCCGTGCACTTTCGTTCGGCTGCGGTTGGGTTAAACAGATAAAGATTCCTTAATTCATGTCATTACTCAGATTCAACATGGTCGATGCGGCGATCGGCCACACGGCCGTCGAGCCTGAAGTGCCCGACGGACGTCCGTCGGATTATTTCGGAAGCAAGGTATTCGGCCGCGAGGCGATGCGCAAATATCTCGACCGGAAGACGTACGAGGCGCTGCTCGACACGATGCAGACCCGTGCGCCCCTGACGCGCGAGCTGGCCGACGGCGTGGCGGCAGGCATGCGCCAGTGGGCGCTGGAGCACGGTGCGGACCATTACACACACTGGTTCCAGCCCCTCACGGGCGGCACGGCCGAGAAGCACGACGCCTTTGCCGAACCCGACGGCGAGGGCGGCGTGCTGGAGGAGTTTGCAGGCAAGCTGCTTGTGCAGCAGGAGCCCGATGCGTCGTCGTTTCCGAGCGGCGGCATCCGCAATACGTTAGAGGCCCGCGGCTATTCGGCTTGGGACCCTGCGTCGCCTGCGTTCATCGTCGATACGACGCTCTGCATCCCGACGGTCTTCATCGCCTATACGGGCGAGGCGCTCGACTACAAGACGCCGCTGCTGCGCTCACTGACCGCCGTGGACAAGGCTGCGGCGGAGGTGTGCCGCTATTTCGACCGGAACGTGTCGCGCGTGTTTTGCTATTTGGGGTGGGAGCAGGAGTATTTCCTCGTGGACGAGAGCCTGTGGGCCGTGCGGCCCGATCTGATGCTCACGGGACGCACGCTGATGGGCCACGAGTCGGCCAAAAACCAACAGTTGGAAGACCACTATTTCGGGGCGATTCCCGCGCGGGTGATCGCCTTCATGAAGGATCTGGAGTACGAGTGCCTCAAACTGGGCATTCCCGTCAAGACACGCCACAACGAAGTGGCTCCCAATCAGTTCGAGTTGGCTCCGGTCTACGAGGAGGCAAATCTCGCCAACGATCACAACCAACTGCTGATGAGTGTGATGGATCGGATCGCCCGCCGCCACCGCTTCCGCGTGCTGCTGCACGAGAAACCCTTCAAAGGGATCAACGGTTCGGGCAAGCATTGCAATTGGTCGCTCGGGACGGACACGGGAGCGAACTTGCTCGCACCGGGGCGGACGGCTGCGGAGAATCTGCGATTCATCACCTTTCTGGTGAATGTCGTCTCGGCGGTTTGGAAACACAACGGTCTGCTGAAGGCCGCGATCATGAGCGCCGGCAATGCGCACCGTCTGGGGGCGAACGAGGCGCCGCCTGCGATCGTTTCGGTCTTTCTGGGGTCGCAGATCTCGGCCGTGCTCGACAGGCTCGAAGCCGGCGACGAGGAGGGGGAGATCAGCTTCGACGCCAAGAGCCTTTTCCGGATGAACGGCATTTCGCACATTCCGACGCTGATGATCGACAACACCGACCGCAACCGCACGTCGCCCTTCGCCTTCACGGGCAACCGTTTCGAGTTTCGTGCCGTGGGGTCGTCAGACAACTGCGCCGAAGCGCTGATCGCGCTCAACGCGGCCGTAGCGGCCGAGCTCACGGAGTTCCGCAAGGCCGTGGACGCGAAGATCGCGGCGGGTCGGGAGAAGGAGCGGGCCGTCTACGAGGTGCTGAAGACGATGATCCGCGCTTCCCGTCCGATCCGCTTCGACGGCAACGGCTATTCGGAGGAGTGGAAGGCCGAGGCGGCGCGCCGCGGCCTCGACTGCGAGACTTCGACACCCCGTGTCTTCGACCGGCTGCTCGATCCCGCGACGATCCGGATTTTCGAAGAGACGGGCGTACTGTCGAAGGTGGAGCTGGAGGCGCGGGCCGAGGTGAAGCGTGAGACCTATACGAAGAAGATACAGATCGAGGGGCGCGTGCTGGGCGACCTGACGATGAACCACATCGTGCCCATCGCGTCGAAATACGAGGCGATACTGCTCGACAAGGTCTACAAGATGAAGCAGATCGGCGGCGGACTGAACACGGGGCCCGACATCGCGCTCATCAGGCGCATACAGGATCATGCGGCCGAGATGCAGCGGCTCGTGATCGGGATGATCGAGGCCCGCAAACGGGCCAACCGGATCGACGATGCGCGCGAGCGGGCGATCGTCTACCACGACACCGTGGCATCGTGCTTCGACGAGATACGCCGTCGCATCGACAAACTCGAAGAGATCGTGGACGACCAGATGTGGCCACTGCCCAAGTACCGCGAGCTGCTTTTCCTGCGCTGACGGCACGGCGATGCGGTGTCGGGAAGGGGCGGTTCGGGAGTGGCACGTTCAGTAGCCCGGCTTGTCGGCGGGGATGCTTTTTGCGCTGACGGTATTGCCCAAGGAAAACGATGCGAGCGGTGCGGCGCCGAAAAGCGCCGCACCGCTCGTGCGTTGTCCCTGTGGTTCTGTCGTTCGGGGCGGTCCCCGATCGGAGCCGGGAGGGGGGCGGTGCTTCGGTCGTCTTGCAGCTTCCCTGCCGTCGTGCTGCGCGGCGGAGTATCCCCGGGCGGAACGTGTGGCGGACTGACTGCCGGTGAGCCGGGCGCCGGAGCACCGGGTCGGAGCGGGAGCGCAGCAGGCGGACCGGCCGTTTATTTCCCGGTTCCGACGAGCGCACCGGCCCGTGCGAGCGCCGCATGGATGTCGGGGCAGATGTTCTCCGGGCCGAGCAGAGCGTCCATGCCGTCGTGCTCCAGCGTTGCGCGGACCTTGTCGTTCACGCCCGAGAGCACGACCGTGATCTTTTCGCGCTGCGACATTACGCACAGGGTCCGGAGGTTGTGGAGCCCCGTGGAGTCGATGAACGGCACGCGCCGCATGCGGATGATGCGCACGCGCGGACGGTCGCCCATGCGGGCCATCAGCTCTTCGAATTTGGTGGCGATGCCGAAGAAGTAGGGACCGTTGATTTCGTAGACCTCGACGCCCTTGGGCACGGCGAGGTGTTCCTCGCTCAGGCGGACGTCGAGACCGGCCGCGGGGTCCAGCTCGTCGCGGATCACGGAGATTTCGGTGGTCTCCATGACGCGCTTGAGGAAGAGGACGCAGGCGATGAGCAGCCCGACCTCGATGGCGATCGTGAGGTCGAATACGATCGTGAGGAAGAAGGTCAGCAGCAGCACCACGACGTCGGCCCGCGGATTGCGCAGCAGCGCTTTGAAGGTGCGCCAGCCGCTCATGTTGTACGATACGACGACCAGTACGCCTGCGAGGCACGCCATCGGGATGTACTGCGCCAGCGGCATCAGCAGAAGCAGAATGAGCAGGAGTACGACGGCATGGACGATGCCCGCCACGGGCGTGCGGCCGCCGTTGTTGATGTTGGTCATGGTGCGGGCGATGGCTCCCGTGGCCGGAATGCCGCCGAAGAGCGGCGTGAGGAGGTTGGCGGCACCCTGCGCGATGAGCTCCGTGTTCGAGTCGTGGCGGTCGCCCACCACACCGTCGGCCACGGTGGCCGAGAGCAGCGATTCGATGGCACCGAGGACGGCGATCGTGAACGCCGCGGGGAAGAGGCTCCGCACGGCCTCCCAGTCGATCTGCGGCAGGCTCGCTGCCGGCAGCTCGGCACGGATGGTGAAGCGGTCGCCGATGGTGTCGATGCCTTCGACGCCGGCGTAGGTGCGGAGCAGCCAGACGGCGAGGGTCATCGAGACGATGGCCGCGAGCGATCCCGGGATGCGGCGCATCAGCTTGGGCGTGAGGACGATGATGAGGATACTGACGACGCCCACGGCCGTGTTCCAGAGCCCGAGAGTGCCGAAGTGGCGGAAGTAGAGCGCCCATTTGCCGATGAAGTCTCCCGGGACGGTTTCGCCGCCGAAGTCGAGCCCGAAGAGATCGGCGATCTGCGTGGTGAAGATCGTAACGGCGATTCCGGCCGTGAATCCGACGATGATCGGGTAGGGGATGAACTTGATGACCGTGCCCAGCCGGAAGGCGCCCATTGCGACGAGCAGTCCGCCCGCCATGAGCGTGGCGACCAGCAGACCCGTTTCGCCGTACTGCTGGATGATGCCGTAGACGATGACGATGAAGGCGCCCGTGGGGCCGCCGATCTGCACGCGGCTGCCGCCCAGCAGCGAGACGACGAATCCGGCGATCACGGCCGTGATGATACCCTTCTCGGGCGAGACGCCCGAGGCGATGCCGAAGGCGATGGCCAGCGGCAGGGCGACGATGCCGACGATGATGCCGGCCATGAGATCGGCGGCGAAATCCGCGCGCGAGTAGTTTTTCAGGGTCTCGAACAGTTTGGGCCTGAAGGGGAATGTGTTCATATGTCGGGTGTGTGTTTGATCGCAATGTTTTTCGAAGCTGCAAAAATAGGTAAAATAATCGCAAGATGTACTCCGTCCGACCGGAGGATGGGCATTGCGGCATGTTCCGTGTAAAAAAGATTGCACGGACGGTTGTCGTGCATTATCTTTGTAAAAACTGTTTTCGGGATGACACCTCTGTTTTCCGACCGCGAAATCCGCGGTCTCGTTCTGTTTCTGCCGCTGGCCGGCCTGCTCGTGTTAGGCGTCCTGTTGCTCCGGCCGAAGCCCTCGCCGGAGGCGGCCGGAGCGCTGACGGCGGAGCTGGAGGAGCGCGCGGATACGATCGAACTGTTCCGCTTCGACCCCAACACGGTCGGCTACGAAGAGCTGCGGAGGCTGGGCCTCTCGAAATACGAGGCCGTCAGCCTGCTGAAATACCGTGCCGCGGGCAAGGTGTTCCGCATACCGGAGGACGTGGCCACGTGTTACGGCTTCACGGATTCGCTCTACCTGCGGCTGGCGCCTTATATCCATATAGGACGCAAGTATGCTATCGCACCCCGCGAGTACCGGCGCGAGCGGGTGGTGCGTCCGTTGCTGGCGCCGGAGCCGTTTCTGGTGGATACCGTCTCGGCGTTCTATCTGCGGGCGATCGGCGCTCTGTCCAAACGTCAGGCCGAGGCATTCGTCCGCTGGCGCGACCTGCACGGCATCCGCGACATGGAGGAGCTGAGCGAATGTTATGTGATCTCCGATTCGGTGGCTCGGGCGCTGGCGCCCTATGTGCGGTTCGCCGAGCGGCCCGATCCGATGCGGAGGCCCGTCGAGCTGAACCGGGCCGATTCGGCCGAGTTGCGCAGCGTCTACGGCATCGGAGAGAAGAGCGTAGGGGCCATTCTGCGCTACCGCGAGCGGCTCGGCGGATTCTACCGCGTGGAACAGCTGGCCGAGATTCCGCAGGTTACGGAGAGCAACTACGAGAAGATTTTGAAACAAATTGTGTGCGATAGTTGTGAAATTCGAAAAATTGATATTAACTTTGCGGCTCCGAATACGCTGGCCGGACATCCTTACATGCCGCCGCGCGTATTGAGGAAATTACTTAAACAAAGACAATTGAAAGGGGGCTGGACGAACGTCGGAGAGCTGGTTGAAGATCACATATTGACCGCGGAGGAGGCAGCGAGACTGACTCCCTATCTTCGTTTCGGCACATGCGGCACTCTTGAGAACGATACGGCGACTCCTTTCCCGGACGGGGAGGGCGCCCGATAGACAGACTGATTTGAATCGAAAACAATTAAAAGCAGAATAGTATGATTATCATGCCGGTTAAGGAGGGCGAAAACATCGAACGCGCCCTGAAGAAATTCAAACGTAAATACGAGCGTACGGGCGTACTGAAGGAGCTTCGCCGCCGTCAGTACTTCACCAAGCCTTCGGTAGCGAAGCGCGAGGCCCTGCAGCACGCCATTTACGTGGAGCACATGTACCGCGACGAGGAGTAGTCGTTCGCAGACGTGTTGCATCCGAACGAACGGTGAGACCGCCAACGAGTCTCGAATATGGCAAATCGCCCCTGTCGGAACAAATTCTGGCAGGGGCGAAATCGTTGACACGGATTTGTCGGACTGCCTTTCCATGTCGTTTTGCATCGCGGCGCATCGCATCTCTGGCCTTGCGGGGACGGCCGGAATAGTTTGCTTTGTTGCGGGATTATTTCTGGCTTTGCGGGGGTGGGGCGGTCGAGACCGTGTTTCGTTACGGGATCGGGCCTAACTCTGGGGGTATGCGGAAATCCGGTGATTCGGCGGGATGATCCGAACTCTTCGACGGGGTTATTGGCAGACCTTGCGGATCCTGCATGCGAAGGGCTTGTCGGCGGCGCTGTTCGGGACCCGGGCAGTCGACAGGCTTCCGGTTCGGACGGAGGGCGCATGTCGTGCAAACGGCTGCGTTTCTCTGTTTTTCGTTTTTTGGAGGGGCGCGCATGGACCTATTGTTACGAAAAAGGGGCTGTCTAATACGTTTTAGACGCCCCTTTTTTATTCGTACTGCTATTCGAGAATTTTCCGAATACGCAATTCTCGGAGGGAAAAAGAACCTTTGTTAAACAGCCCCATCTTCATTCGGGTAAGTGGGCGGACGATTTTCCGGATTCGTACGATCCGCCGGATCACAATCCCCAGTCCGAGGGATCGCAGGTGTTTTTCGGAGCATTCGGCACGTTGGGGAAATAGGTGATTCCCGTCATGCGTTCCAGTTCGCTCACTGCGATCAGCATCGAGGCATTCGGTTTAAGCCCCGGCTGTGCCTTGTGTTCCAGCAGAAAGGCTGCGCATTTGAGTTCGTCGGCCCGGCAGTCGGCGACCGCCTTGCCCGTCCGGCCCGTTTTGGTCCGCAGCAGGACTTTGTAATAATGGGTCGGAATCACCGTTCCGCTCGACACCTTCTCGTCGTTCGCCCAATGGCAGCCGATCACCTGATAGAGCGTATCGGCGCACCACTGACCGTCTACGAGGCTTTCGAGGTTGTTCCAAGCACCTCCTCCGGTGTTGAAGCCGTCGGAGAGCTGCGGTCCGATGTTCGAATAATAGAATACCTGTTTGTTGGTGGCTGCACTCACGGTGCGGTCGCTCGAACCGAGCAGGTGGCCTCGTGTGTAGCCGCTTCGTTTGCCGATTTGCGTGCAACCGAGCGCTTCGAGCGCGGGATCCTGCTTGTAGGATTCGTTGCGTCCCGAACTGCCTTTGTAGCAGTTGTGCATGGGTGCGGCGACCCAGACGGGGCATCCTCTCTGCTTGCTGTAACAGACGGTGAAATTACGGATCGTGCCCGCATCGGCCCGCATGTGGTAGGCGTAGTAATAGTCGCCCGCTTTCACTGCTTCGGCCGGCAGTTCGGCCCACGATTTTCCGAATACGGCTTCGCTTCCCGGGTTGGGATCGGGGTCCGGAAAGGGCGGCTCCTCAGTGCCGTCCTCTCCGGAACCGCCGCCCGAAGTTCAGTTTTTCTTGAAGATATAGACGTCTTTCTGACCACTCCTGTAGCAGGAGAACAAATCGCTGTCCGAGTTGAAACGCATCCAATTACGGTTGTTGCTGCCTGTCGCTTTGATGGTGGCGATCCCATCGGCTGCGATCGTGATCTCCCATTCGGAATTGACAGTTACTTTATTTTCTATCTTCAGATAATTTTTTGAACTGCCGGCCGCATAGAGATATCCGTCGCCGTCGTTCAGCGTGAAATAGCCGGTGTTGGTCGTACCTTGGCCCACGGTCAGCACACTGACCGTAGCAGCAGGATTTTCGATGAGGTTTCCTCCGGAGATGGTAACGGCCGCCCCTTCTCGGTTGTTGCTTCTCTGCGCGCCGAGAGCCTTGCCCGCTTCGAGATTGGCGATGATGATTTTGCTGCCGACGGTCAGTTCCGAAATATCGGTGAGAAGCGTGTAGGAAGCTTCTTCCGGTTTCGGCAACGTAACGTCGATCGTTGCGGTGTTCATCTTGCCGGCTTCGAACTTCACCTCTTGGATCATGGTGCGGGATTGTTCGCTGATGCCTTTGTCCGTCGTTACGGTGATGTTGAATTTGTCGCCGCTGGCGAGCGTGAAAGGCGGCATCATCATATAGATGTCGTAGGTGCCGTTCGGTTCGATGGCAGGGGCGTTTTCAATTGTCAGTTTGGTCGAAGTCCATTTAGTGTCTGCCGTCAGGACGCCGGTTGCGAAATCTACTGCGAAGCGGCCGCCGACGAGAACGTTCGAGGGAGCCTCGAACTCGACCGTTGCCGGTGTGATGGCTTCGGTCTCCTTATTGACGATGGTGAACTTCATCAGAGTCGCTCGGTGTGCGAGCGTTACGACGGGCTGCCGGTCGCCCGCCACGCCGGTTATGACACCCGTCATGAGATCTGCGTTGGTCAGATGGGCCGTGGGAGCCGCATTGTCCTGCGTCTGGTTGCCGATCTGGAATGTTCCGCTGTTCGATTCTCCGAGCGGATTTTTGACGTAGCTGCTGTACGGGCTCATGATATACCAGTCATAGGACTTGGCAGGGTCGATTGCGATGTCGGGGCAGGTAAAGATGCCCTGAGCGGCTGCCTCCTCTGTCGTCGTGAACTTGTACTGCTCCCATGAAGCGGGTTCGGTACCCGTTTCGCGGCAGAATACGAGCAGTTCGTCCTCGGCGTCCCATGCGACTTTGCCCGTCGCGGGATCGAGCGTGGTGCGCGTGTCGGATGCGATGGGCGTGTACTCGGCGCGGAGCGTGAATCCTTGCCGGAGATCGGACGCATCCGTGGCGGCCGTGTCGTCTTTCGAGCAGTTGGTGAGGGCTGATGCGGCGAGCATCAGACCCATCACGATGAACGATTTTTTCATTTTCATGTACGATTTTCAGGTCCGATACTCCGTTTACTCTTCGCTGCTCCACCAGTCTACCTCTCCGGTGCCCCAATCCGTGATGGGCAGATCGCCCGTGCTGGCTGCGAATCCTTTTTCCGTCGAGACTGCGAGGGCCTCGATCGCGGGAGCGGAATAACCGTTATTCCCCCCCCCTTGCTTGGTGAATTTTTCCATGGGTAATTTATTAGTAAAAAGTGTGTTATACGTCGTGTTCCGTCCGTCGAAATTACCGGTTGACAGCGAGGCTTGCAAATCGAACCCGTTAAAATACTGTGAAATCGATCCGTACCGATGCCGATCGTGCCTGACTGTTCCGGCGAATGTCCTAATTATTATACAAATATATACAGAGTTCCGCGAATTGCAAAGGGTATATCCATAAATGATACGATTCGGATTTTTTATCGGAAAATGTTGTCGGAGCCCGGAGAGCCTGCGGCGGCGGACCCGCCGGACGAAGTTGTGCGGCCGCACAGTCTCTCGAAGCGATCCGCAGCAGCGGTGTTGGGTGGAAAGCCGTTTTCAACGGAACCCGACGATCTCGGGGCGGGTCGGCAGATAGCGGTACTGCTCCATGCGGGTCTGATTCGAGACGCGCACATAGCGGCTGTCGAGCCAGCCCCGTTTTCCGACCGCAAAGCCGAGTTCGAGTTGTATGGCGTTGAAAATCAGTCGTTCGTTCTTGATCCGCATGCCGATGCCGAACGACGCGAAGAATTCGTTCCGGAAGGGGTTGGCATGGTAGCCCAGCAGACCGAAATCGGCGAATCCGAAGAGAGCGATCCGGAAGCCGAGGGGCTGGTAGGGGGTGAAGAAGACGGTTTCGGTGTTGAGCACTGCACGGTTGATGCCCGTAACGTCTTCGCGCAGCGAGCGGAGCCCGTTTTCGCGCGTGAAACGCAGCACCTCCTCGCTTCCGGAGTAGCGGTTCCAACCCTGTGTGTAGTTGAGCGAGAGGAACTGGCGGATGCGGTTGCGGCGGAAAACGAAGAGGTTCGAGAACCACCTCAGGTCGATGTCCACGGCGCTGCGCCGCCATGCTCCGGTGCTCAGGTCGATGTAGCTGCCGAAGGAGATGCCGCCCATCACATAGCCCAAAGGTCTGAAGCTGCCGGCCTTGAGCCCTGCGCCGAGGTACATCAGCTCGTCGAACTCGCCCCACGAGTAGCCGCCGACCAGCTCGGCGTTGTAACCCGTGGCGAGGTATTCGCGCGTACCGTATCCGTAGACGAGATTGGCGGAATAGAATTTTTCGCGGTAGAGGCCGACGCCGAACAGCAGGTTGTCCGTATTGTGGAAGGCGGGGTTGTACTCCGGACCGACTTGGGGCCGCAGACTGAAATGGGCCCGGCTGTAACGGCCCGTAACGTAGACGCTCGAACGGATCGGTGCGATGTATTTCGAGCGGCCGCCCCAAATGTCGACCGCGTGGATTTTGCCCAGCTCCGAGGTGTCGCGGTCGACGAGGTAGTACTTCTCCTTCACCTCTTCGTAGGATGCGCCCACTTCGTAGTCCGTGGGTTTGATGAACTCTTTGCCGAGGCCGAGCTTGAGCTCCGAATTGTAGAAATCGCGCCCCGCGGAGAAGGCGGCCGTGTAGAAGGTCCCCAAGAGGTTCGGAATTTCGTATTCCACGATGTTGCCTCCGTAGCCGAAGTCGTTGCGGTCGAAGTGGGTCTTGACGCTCAGTTTGTTGCCCGTGCCGAGGATGTTGGCGTCGTACACCGAGAACATGGTGCGGCCCTCGCTGTGGAATCCGGCGTCGGCACTGATGGTCCAGCTGTCGCGGGTGTGGACCACGATGTTGACGATCGCCGTGTCCAGCGGATCGGGCACTATTTCCAGTTCGGCGTCGGAGATGTAGGCGCGCGAGCGGAGCAATTGTTTGTTGCGCACCAGAATCTGCGGGTCTACCTTGTCGCCCGGACGGAACAGGAGGTCGCGGCGGATCACGCGGTCGCGCGTGAGCACGTGGACGTTGTTGCCCGTGCGTTCGAACCAGTTGCCGTCGGGCGAGAAGACCTGTTCGCGTGCAATGGCGATTTCGCCGATGGTCTTGCCTGCATAGGGCTCGAAGAGGCGGTCTTCGTCGAGCACGCGCCCGTTGTCCGTCGTGTCGAGTACGGGGCGGACGAAAAGCATCTTGTAGAGCAGGCGCGGCACGGCCCGGCGGCTCGTTTTGGCGGCGATGCTGTCGTAGAGACGCCGGTTGCGCTCGGCCCGCTGGAGGATGGTCGTGTCCGGCGCGTAGCGTCCGGACCGGCCGAGTGCGGGTACGCTTTCGAGCGTGTGGAGCCGGATGCCCGCAACGGAGATGCAAAGCGTATCGGGATGTGAAATGCCGCCGCCCGTGCTGTCGCGGTAGCGGCAGAGGTATTCCCAAGTGGTGATGTCGAGGGTGTCGGCCTCTTCGCGGGTTGCGGCGGCGGATGTCCGGTCGGGCGGGGCGGTTGCCGGGGCGTGCCGGGGCGTGCCGGGGCGTGCCGGGGCATGAAGGGCGTATGCGGCGGTTCCTCGGAGTGTCTCCCCGGCCGGTGCGCTGCCGCCGCTTTCGGCGGCAGCAACGGAAGGGACCGGAACGGGGAGCGCCGGGGCCGAAGTCGCGGAACCGCGGGGCGTCGTTCGGCTTTCCTCTCGCGAGAAAGCGACGTTTGCGGCGAGCAGGAACGACAGTGCGAGTATGGAAAAGCGGAACGGCATTCGTCCAAAGATAGGTATTTTTTTCGCAAAATGTGTACATCATCCGATGCTTCCTCGCGTTCGGATTTCCCGGTCGTGCTGCATGCGAAGAGGATAACTCGAATTTTTTTTCGTCCGTTTTCCGCCCCGGCACAGCCCGAACGGGTTCGGCTCTGCTCCCGGCCTGATGAAACGGTTGCTTTCGGGAACCCTATCAGGCGGTTTTCGAAGGCAGGCGACTTGAGGCAGGGCGTATGTTGCTGCGGGGCGTGTGCGCGAGCGGACCGGCGGTCGGACGATGCCGCTGGCGCGGCGAGGTCGGGGCCCTTCTCCCTCCCTCGGAAATCCGGATGTTCGCCGCAGGCTTGCGGCCCCGTTTTCTGCGTCGGAGTGCGATTGCGGAAGGTTGGGGCGCCTTGGGCTGCAGGGCGTATGTGCGGTGGACGCATCGGAACTCGGCCGGCTCGGTTCGTCGTGTTTTTGTGCCGAGGAACGGGGCGGAGGTTTCATCGTGCGGTCGGAGGGCCCTTCGCCGGGCGGCTGCGGGAGGGTAGGGGAGAGTACATACGGGACCGATGCCGCATCCGGCTGCGATTATCGTTCGGTCTTCTTCGCTCTCGCGGGGGCGCGGCGGTCCGCAAACACGGTTTTCGGTCGCGGGACTGTTCGGTTTGTCGTGCGGTTTGCAGCCGGGGGGCATGCATCGTCGCGGCCGGTCGATGCACACATGAGAAAGGAGGGAGTGCCTTTCGGCGGTCTCCCTCCCTTTGCGTCGAGTGTCCGCAAATATGCCGTCGTCCCGCAGGTAGGCGCTCCTCGACGGCGGAGTGTGCCTGTTGCGTTTGCCGGAACCCGTTCGGCTGCCGGCCGTCCGAACTGAAAACCGCTTCCGGCTGCGGTCTTATTTGCGGCTCTCCTTGGCTTCGATGCACTCGGTGGCGTGCGGCACCTTCATCAGCCGTTCCTTCGGAATCAGCTTGCCGGTGGTTTTGCAGATGCCGTAGGTCTTGTTCTCGATGCGAACGAGCGCCATTTCGAGGTTGCGGATGAATTTCATCTGGTGGGCGGCCAACCGTC